>Ga0325414_1002164_pt1 | contig 19655 bp, 11 predicted proteins | sample PopdelMetagenome_8_FD_206183 | JGI IMG/M metagenome (GOLD analysis project Ga0325414, IMG submission 206183) | Populus deltoides microbial communities from Bellville, Georgia, United States - Leaf-PdKOR-R3 | ecosystem: Host-associated > Plants > Phyllosphere > Phylloplane/Leaf | place: USA... | reverse complement strand
TGTTGGATACTAACATGCTTTATATTTGTTATCTTGTTCACTTTTAATACTTTGCTTGTTAAATGGTTAATCTAGATTTATGTTGTATAACACTTGGTACAACAAATACTTGGCAATTTCATAGCCCGTACTGTATGGTATAACCGACACCTGAGCTATGAAAGGAACTTGATTTGTTGTTAACATAAGTTATAATCATGAATGTTTGGCAACATTTACAAGTATTAGCATTATTCGAATAAGATAACTAATGTAATCATGTTAACAATTTATAATCCGATTGGAACCTCCTTTGTGTATGGTTTCCAGTTGAGTAATAATAAGAGTTTATATTATACTTGTTTGAAATACCATTAGTGGATCCTCTAACCTTGACAATTGTTTTTATCATTGTTTAATTCTTATATCAATATCACATCTTAAAGCTCTCTTTATTATTATTATTGTTGTAATTGTTATTGTTGTTGTTGTTATCTATAATTTATACAATTAACCTCTTTGTGGTTCGACCCCGGTCTTGCCGAGTTATTTATTACTTCGACACTCCTGCACTTGGAAAAAGACATCAATCTTTTGGTCGTGTCAAGTTTTTGGCACCGTTGCCGGGAAGGTAAATTCTTGTACAAATTATAGTATTTATTATATTTTCTCTTTTCACTTTTCTTGTATCTAACTTTGTTTATTTTTTTTGTTTTGTTTTGTTTTCTTCTTCTTTTTATTCTCTTTTTACACGTGCATGAGAGTCTGGTCATGTACATTAAGTGGTAGACTTTGTAGGGTATCCTCATCATTTTCAGAAAATATGGCCGAAGAAGATAACCAATCGCTTCATAATGAGAATAATGAGAATATTTGAGTTAGAACACTTAGAGACCATATGAATCCCACAAGAACAAGTGCACCCTCATGCATAGTTTTTCCTCCTGATGCATCTCATTTTAATTTTAAGCCAGACATTATTCAACTTTTACCTTCTTTTCATGGCTTAGATTTAGAAAATCTATACTTGCATTTAAGGGAATTTGAAGAGGTCTGTAACACCTATAATGACTCAAATTGTAGCATGAACACCATTAGGTTAAAGCTTTTTCTTTTTTCACTAAAAGATAAAGCTAAAACATGGCTATAAAATTTGAGACCTGGATCTATTCATGCTTGGGATGAAATGCAACAACAATTTTAAAAGAAGTTTTTTCCGTCCCACAGAACAAACTCTTTTAAAAGACAAATAATCACTTTCACTCAAAAACCAGGAGAATCATTTTACCAATGTTGGGACAGGTATCGAGACTTGTTTAATACTTGCCCTCATCATGGTTTTGAAACATGGAGATTAGTTTCATATTTTTATGAAGGGTTAACTCCTAGAGATAGGCAAATGGTTGAATTGATGTGCAATTGAACCTTTGAGGATAAAGACCCTAATGAAGCAATGGAGTACCTAGACTTGCTAGCTGAAAATACGCAAAATTGGGACACTACAGGAACTTATAAGGCACCAAGTAAAACCCAACCTCATACATCTAGTGGAGGTATGCATAACCTTAGGGAAGATCATGACCTCCAAGCCAAGTTTGCATCTTTAGCTAGAAAAGTCGAGGCACTAGAATTAAAAAAGAGTGGTCAATCAAAATCTGTTCAAGAAATCGTGTGTCAAATCTGTGAAACCAATGAACATTCAACCAATGACTATCCAGCTTTGCCTTCTTTTAAGGAATGTCTCCATGAACAAGCCCATGCTTTAAACAGTTTCCAAAGGCCCAATCATAACCTATACTTGCAAACATACAATCCTGGTTGGGGAAATCACCCGAATTTCAATTGGAAGAGTGATAACAATAATGTACAAACTTCACAGCCACCATTTCAAGCACACCATAATTTCCAAAATTCTCATGGATATGCACCTTCTTATGCTCCACCTCCTAGAAGAAATCTTGAGGAAACATTACATGCATTAATTGAAAAGCAAGAGATAATCAATACTCAACTTACTCAAAGCATGACAGATTTTAAAGATACTTTTGCAAAATTGACATCTGCTCTCAGTTTCCAAGAGAAAGGTAAGTTTCCATCTCAACCACAACAAAATCCCAAGGGACAATACAATGTGAATGCAAGTAGTTCTGGAAGCCAACACATAGATCAAGCCAAATCAGTCATCACCCTTCGCAGTGGTAAGGTTATTGAAAAACCCATTCTTGAACCTTGTGAGAAAGATGATGAGTCAATCTCTGAGGGTAAGGAAGGGGTTGAATATGAACATTGCGAAGAAAAGACTGATTCCCCGCCAGCACTTCCATTTCCTCATGCTATGACCAAACAAAGAAAAGTCAATCACAACTCTAAAATCTTTGAAACTTTCAAACAGGTAAGGATCAATATACCTTTGTTGGATGCTATTAAATAGGTTCCTTCTTATGCTAAATTTTTGAAAGATTTGTGCACTGTGAAGAGAAAACTGAATGTGAAAAAGAAAGCCTTTTTAGCCGAACAAGTAAGTGCCATTCTTTAAAACAATAATGCTTTGAAATATAAAGACCCTGGTTGTCCTACAATTTCATGCTTTATTGGAGAACATAAAATTGAAAGAGCTTTACTTGATCTTGGAGCTAGTATGAATTTACTTCCATATTCAGTTTTTCAAAGTCTCAATCTAGGTGAGTTAAAACCAACTTCTGTGACTCTTTTACTTGCCGATAGATCTGTAAAAGTGCCTAGAGGAATATTTGAAGATGTGTTAGTACAATTTGATAAATTCATTTATCCTGTGGATTTTATTGTCTTGGATACATAACCTGTTGAAGCATGTAATTCATTTCCTGTTATTTTAGGACGTCCATTTCTTGCAACTTCTAATGCATTGATTAATTGTAGGAATGGACTGATGAAGCTATCTTTTGGAAACATGACATTGGAGATGAATATTTTCAACATTTGCAAGCAACCTGGAGATGATAATGATTTACAAGAAGTAGATTCTATTGAAGAATTAGTTTATGATCAACTTGAATCTACTTTGAGTAATACTGAGCTTGATGAATTTGAAGATTTGCAAATGACTTATTCTCAGGAAGAAATCACGGATGAAAAAGACACCGAAAATGTTGATGCGGATCTTTTGTCAAAAGTGACAACAGATTCGACATCCGACATCACACCAATCGATGATTACTTTCCTGATGAATCCTTACTTTCTCTTAGTTCAATGCCTTGGTTTGCTAAAAATATCAATTTTCTTGCTACAGGAGATTTGCCAACTCATTGGAGTACCGAAGATAAAGGTAAGTTTTTGAACGAAGTGAAGAAATTTTATTGGGATGACCCTTACTTATTCGAATATTGTCCTGATCAAATATTTCGAAGATGCATTCCTGACAATGAGGTAAGTAATGTCATTAAACTTTGTCATTCTGAGGCATGTGGGACTCATTTCTCGTCAAAAAAGACGACTGCAAAAATCTTACAATATGGATTTTATTGGCCCACCATGTTCAAAGACACACATGTGTTCTGCAAAGCTTGTGAAAATTGTCAAAAGTCAGGATTTATTTCAAAACATAAGGAATCTTTAGATAATCTTCTATTGACTTTTGAGACATATCCTGGTGGAGATGTGCACCGTGCATTTCAGGACTTATGACACAATTCAAAGACTAATCAACTTGACATGACCAAAAGATTGATGTCTTTTCTTAAGTGTAAGAGTGTCAAAGTAATAAATAATCTGGCAAGACCGGGGTCAGACTGGGGTCGAACTACAGGGAGGTTAATTGTATAAATTATAAATAACAATAATGATACAACAACAATAGTAACACAACAACAACAAGAAGAATAATAGTAATAATAATAATACTAATACTAATACCAATACTAATACCAATACCAATACCAGTAACAATACCAATACCAATAATAATAATAATAATAATAATAAAGGAGGAGAAGAAGAAGAAGATGAAGAAGTTGATGAGAACTTTGAGATGAAGATTAATATGAGAATTAAACAATGATAAAAACAAATGTCAAGGTTAGAGGATCCACTAATGGTATTTCAAACAAGTATAGTATAAACTCTTAGTATTCAATTGAAAACCACACACAAAGGAGGTTCTAATCAGATTATAAATTGTTAACATGATTACATTAGTTATCTTATTCGAATAATGCTAATACTTGAAAATGTTGCCAAGCATTCATGATTATAACTTATGTTAACAACAAATCAAGTTCCATTCATAGCTCAGGTGTCGGTTATACCATACAGTATGGGCTATGAAATTACCAAATATTTGTTGTACCAAGTGTTATACAACATATATCTAGATTAACCATTTAACAAGCAAAGTATTAAAAGTGAACAAGATAACAAATATAAAGCATGTTAGTATCCAACATTAGTGTCCATGTTAAGTTTATATTATACTTATTCTTACACCATTAGTGTACCCTTTTCACCTTGACATAATTAACTTAACTAAACATAATGAAAGAAAGAAACATAAATAAACAAGGAAAGGAAATGAAAAGCACAAGCAAGAGATTAATATAAGCAAAACTTAAGCATTACAAAATATAAAGAGAGAGCAAGAACATGATCTTAATCTGAAAACTAAGATGCCTAAATACATGGCAAATGCCTCCTTTTATAGGCCAAAATTCAGAACTATTGATTTGTTGACTAATTGATGAATGGGTGGCCACATCTTGACTTGGTGACAATTCTTATCTTCTTGTCTGCCAAAAACATCATTGATAACGTCATAATTTGAACAGATTTCAATCATGAAAGTTCTAGGGAATTGTCTCATCTTTCCAGGGTAAAAATTTAAGATCATTTGAACTTCTAGAACTCGAGATATGGGCTGAACACTAAACAGTGTCTGGGCTGTAGGACAGATTCAGACTTCTTCGTTGTTGCTACAATTTGGACTTGAAAACAGCCTTGTTAAATCTTGGGCTCCTATGAAAGTTGTAGGCCTATGTCTTACCTTTCCATCCATATAAAGTAGAACTAAATCCAAGATCTACAGCTCCAGATATGACCCGATTACCGAACAATGTTCCAGTTTGGACTGCACCAACATCTCTTTTCCAAGTTTGGCCATGTCTTTGTCCTTTCAATTTCAGTACTTCAACTCATCAATCAATTCTTTCATTTATGTGATAGGCCTGCATTTAAGATGAACATTTACCATAAATTAAAGGTATCTTATATTATTAGATATGTTTTTATAAAACATGCTTTAGTTAAGGAGTTATTGATACTTCAAGTGCAAAATGATGATATAAAACCTTGATAAAAATGCACTTTTAAGTACTAATCATATTATATTTTGTTATCTCTTCTGTTACATGAATTACTACAGATATAGTAATGAAGAGTAGATTATAGAATAGCCACATGAGGCTCTCACTATAGTAACAACTAACAGAAATAACAACAGTAATTAACACAAGGCTGGTACTGCAATGGTTTTATTTAAACAGTGTAAGCTGAAAGGTTGTGAGCACTATTATCAAAACACCATCGTTTTGTCAGTGTTCCTTTTTGGTTTGAAAATCTCTTTTTCCCGCTACAGTTCTTCCTGGTTCATAACAACACTTCCCCCTTTTGAAAAATGTTCCTTGTCCTCAAGGAACAACTGTGGGTACCTTAAGAGAAGATCATCAGTAAATTCTCAGGTGGCTTCAGATGATGACAGGGTCTTCCAGTGAATTAAGACCTGTGTTGCCGCTTGATTGCGATGTTTAACCATTCTTCTGTCAAGAATGGCTTAGGGTTGCAACCCTGGCTCTATGTTTGGGCAGGTAAGTTGTCATATACTATCTTATGCCCCACATATTGCTTTAATTAGGAGACATGGAACATTGGGTGTATAGCGCTTCAACTGGGCAAACCTAGCCGATATGCTACCGCCCCTATGCATTCAATGACTTGATAAGGACCGTAGCACTTGGCTGCCAGCTTGTGTGAAGCCCTTCTGCTCATCGTTTGCTGTCTGTAGGGTTGTAATTTTAAATAAACCTAGTCCCCCATCTTGAAGATGCGTTCACTGCGCTTCTTGTTTGCTAGTTGAATCATATGGTGTTGAGCTAGCTTGAGATTGTCTTTAATAGTCTTGAGCATGTCTTCCATTTGTGTTAATTGTTTATCAACAGCGTCTATATTAGAATCCTTAGGAAAGTAAGGTATATGGATTGGAGGGGCCTAGCCATATAAAACTTCAAAAGGAGTAGACTTGATAGAGGAGTGATAGTTAGTGTTGTACCACCATTCGGCTAGGGGCAACCATTTAGACCATTAATCTGGTGTCTTGTTTGTCATGCATCTTAAATATTGTTCCAAGCACTTATTCACCACTTCTGTTTGCCCGTCTGTCACTGACTATAAAGGCAGGTAAGTCGTGTAGTTTGTAGATGTTGTTCATGAAAGCATTTGTTACTGTGGCAGCTGTATAAGGATGGGATAGAGCAATGAAATGGGTATACTTGTTAAACCTATCTACCATGACTAACACAATATTTTTCCCTTTGGAATTCGGTAGCCCTTCAATGAAGTCCATACTGATGTCCACAAACGGTGCCCGGGGTATAGGGAGAGGTTGAAGCAAACCTGGTGTTAGGACATTCTCGCTTTTGTTTTTTTGACTGGAGTGACACTCCCTCACATATGCTCGCACATGCTTTTGTTGTTTCCTCCAATATAATAGTGATCCCAACCGTTTGGAAGTGACAGTAATACTAGATTGGCCTCCTATGGTAGAGTCATGATAGAGTGAGATTAGTTTGCCCTGCAGGTCAGGGTCATTGCCCACCACCAGCTTGCCCTTTCTGTATAGATGTCCATTCACCTATGCATAAAGTGGGTGTAAACTAGGGTCCTGTTTCAGCTAAGTTATGATCTCTAATAAGTTATTATATATCGCCCAGGATGCCTGAACTTTTTCTAACAGGTTGGTCGAAATGGTGGACAGTGGAAGGGAGAACACCTCACTACTGGTGCACCAAGACAGAGCATCAGCAACAATATTTTCCTTTCCTTTTCTATATTCAATATCGTAATCAAAGCCTAAAAGCTTGGCTAGCCAGATGTGTTGAGAGGGGTAGGATACCTTTTGTGCCAGTAAGTATTTGAGGCTAACATAATCTGTCCTGATCATAAAATGTCTTCCTTAAAGATAGTGTCTCCACTTGGTATCCGCTTGTAGAATGGCTAACATCTCTCTTTCATAGGTCGATAACGCTTGTTGTCTAGGTCCCAAGGATTTGCTGATGAATGCGATATGGTGTTCCTCCTGCATAAGTACAACACCTAGACCAGATCCTGATGCATCTGTTTTAACCATAAAAGGTTTGTTAAGATTAAGCAGGGAGGGAACCGGGGGCTGGGTTATGGCCTTCTTTAGGTTTCTGAAGGCTTCGAGTGCATCTTCCTGCCAGGCAAATGCATCATTCTTTAGTAACTGGGTGAGTGGCTTGCTAATGGATCCGTAGTTCTTGACAAACCTGCGATAGTATCCAATAAGGCCTAAGAATCCTCATAGTTGCTTGACATTTTGAGGTTCTGGCCAGTCCATAACGGCTTAAATCTTTTTAGGGTCGGTAGCTACTCCCTCTTTGGAGATTACATGCCTCAAATATTCCACTTAAGGAATACCAAATGCACACTTGTTGCTCTTAGCCACCAACTGATGCCTTATAAGTAACTCAAATATTATTTGTAAATGCTTTAGATGTTCGGTCATTGATTGATTGTAGATCAGAATATCATCAAAAAAGACTAACACAAACTTCCTAAGATGTTTCCTGAATACTTCATTCATCAAGATTTGGAAAGTGGCAGAGGCGTTGGTAAGCCCAAATGGCATTACCAAGAATTCATAGTGGCCGTTATGAGTTCGAAATATTGTCTTGAATACATCTCGAGGAGTCATTCTAATCTGGTGGTAACCAGATCGTAAGTCCACCTTTGAAAACATTGTTGCCCCCAGCTCTTCTAATAACTCGTTTACTATAGGTATTGGAAATTTGTCCTTGATGGTAAGTTGATTGAGAGCCCTGTAATCAACACAGAGTCTCCAGGACCCATCCTTCTTCTTAACCAAAACAACCGGGGGGGGAAGCAAAAGGGTTGTTGCTCTGTTGGATAATTCCAGACTTAAGCATTTCCTCCACTATTTTTTCCAATATATCTTTTTGCACTCCAGAGTATCTGTAGGGTCTAAGGTTGATAGCTTGAGCTCTTTCCTTCATTGGAATAGTGTGGTCGTAGGTTCTAATTGGAGGCAGGCCTTTAGGTTCCCTGAATAATTCCTTGTAACACTCCAGTAGTTCTCCCATGGATGCCCGTTTCTTTTGGTTGCTTATGGTTAGGAGTGACATAGAGTGTATACCCATGTTATCTTCCTCAAGGGGTATCAAACTACAGAACTCATACCTGCTAACTGAGTAGGGTTAACCATCAAGCTATTAAGTTGTGTTAACTCAATTGTTTGTACCTTGGTGCAGTCAGTGCCCTTGAGTAATACGTCTTGACCGTGCCATTTGAAGTACATCCAGAGATCCTTATAATTGGATATAATACTACCTAGCGTTGTTAGCCATTTGATACCTAAAACCATGTCACAGTTGATTAAATCAACAATGAATACATCCGCTTCAAAATTTCCTCCTTGCATTCTCTATTTAAAGTCCCTGCACATGGCTGAGCAGTGCATAGTACCTTCGTTTGTTGTTTCTACCACCAAGGTTCTGATGGGAGTAATTAGACATTGTAGCTTGTTGACAGTCATACTATTGAGAAAGTTATAGGTGTTGCCAGAATCGATCAAGATATATATAGGGTGTTTGTCAACCTTCCCATTTACTCTTAATGTATGGCAACCCATCATCCCTTCCAGAGCATTGAGAGAAATGTGAGGGGTGAGTGAGTCGTGTTCAACAGTATTTACTTCCCCTTCTGTGTCGACAATATCCTCATAATCTTCAATTATGCATAAAGAGTATAATCGCTTGTTTTTGCATCTGTGACTTGGAATAAAACATTTATCACACCAGAAACATAGTCCTTTGGCCCTTATTTCTTCTAAGTCTCTGGGTCGTATTTATCTGGTTGATTTTTGTGAGGAGTGTGTTGTTAGAGTGGGTAGTATGCCATTGTGCCGTGGTTTGAAGGTGTTAAGGGTTTGAGGTGCTGGATGTCTTGAATATGGTAGAGGTGTGTTTTGTTTGAAAGAGGTAGAGTGAGGCAGAACTTGGGAAGTGTATTGGTGTTGTGTTTGGTGTGGTGGGAAGAGTGATCTTCTATAAGCCAGAGTATTATTTTGCAGTCTAGCGAGATTGTAGGCTTGCTTAAGGGCTTTAGGGTCGAACATTTTAACTGGATTCTTGATCTCTATTTCCAGTCCTCTGATAAAAAACACCATTTCCTGTTTCTCACCAATATCAGCCTTGTTCCAAAGGATATCAAAATCTTGAATATACGTCTCCAAGCTACCAGTCTGCCTTAACTCCATCAGCTCTTTAAGGGGGTTTTTGTTGGCCACCAAACCGACCACACAAAGCCTCAGTGTATTCTTCCCACGTAGCCTCCTGAAACCCTAGACTCCGTGTAACATTTTGATGCCAGTATAAAGCCATTCCATCTAAATAAAAAAAAGCCAACTTAACCTTTTCCGCTCCTTTAATTTCTTCCATGTCAAAATATTGATTACATTTATACAACCATTTGTGAACATCTTCCCCATTAAAACATGGAAAGTCTCTTCTAGGTTTATGTACCTTATAGGAATGTTACCCCTCTACGCCAAAATCGTTTGTCTTTGAAGTAGAACCTCCATGGTGTATGTCCTGGTAATCCTTCGCAGGGCTATGCTCCATCGCAGTCATCTGCATCCTCTGTAGGAGAGTAGTCTGTTGGTAGGTTATACCATTGATGAGCTCCTCAATCTTATTATCTTGAGTCAATTTGGTAGTGTAATAGTTGTCCATAGGTTTCTAACAAGGTTAAAACCTGCTCATGTAGCATCGATTGTTCCTTGTTTGCAACGTTGAAAGAATCTTCCAACTTTTTAAGATCTTAGAACCTCGTGTCTGGTGGTATAGCTGAAGTTTGAAGATCAGCGGCTCTGATACCACTTGTTGCAAGTTGAATCTTGAGAGAACCAATTAGAAGAAAACCCAATTGATTAGTTAGAGTAGCTAGAGCCTTTCCAACTAACATAAGAGCATGATGAATAACAGAAGGATTGAGGAAGGGATGTGAAGAGAGAAGAGATAATAAGAAGGAAACACGTTGATTGTATTATATTTTGTTATCTCTTCTGTTACATGAATTACTACAGATATAGTAACGAAGAGTAGATTCTAGAATAGCCACACGAGGCTCTCACTATAGTAACAACTAACAGAAATAACAACAGTAATTGACACAAGGCTGGTGCTGTAATGGTTTTATTTAAACGGTACATGTGAGGGTAGTGAGCACTATTATCAAAACGCCATCATTTTGTCAGTGTTCCTTTTTTATTTGAAAATGTCTTTTTCCCGCTACTATTCTTCCTGGTTTGTAACACTCGGCTTGAGGCCAGGTTAGGGTTTTTATGGTGGTTGTGTGACCATGCTAGATCAACGAGGATTGTTGGTGGTGGGAATACTTTAGGGATCTCATGACCTGTCTTTGATTGACAGTAGTGGGTCTCCATTTTGCTTTAGGATTCAACAACCATCAATATACATCAATGTATGTTGCACTGATCATCCTTGGGAGTGCTGTTAGCATCCACTTGGTTGGCATTCTGGTTTTTATTTTTTGTACTTAGTCTCGGTGTTCAGTTCTCTCTTCGAAAGAGACGCTGGTGGGTAGAAAGCAACTTGCAGCCATATAAATTGCTACTTGAATTTGGTTTTCTTTTCTTTCTAGTCTTGTTTCTTTTCCATTTAAATGTGATTTGGCTATGATAAGAGGCATACTCTGTGTGTATTTTTATGATAGTTTCTTGGTCTTTTTGAGATTTTCTTATCCCTTTTTTTCGTTGCCATGCTTTTTTTTTTCTTTTCGGTTTTATGCTCTGTCTTTGCCTTTTTTTTGCTTGCTTGCATGGTTGATTATTGGTCTTGAGGTTGAAATGACGAGGTTGTTTTTATGATATGTTGAGTTGTTTGCATTTTTTGGCTATGATTTTGCGTTTAAAAGGGGATTTCAATCTAGATTGGTCTTTGTTTGATCTGTTTGCATCTTTTTGGATTTCTTAGAGGGAACTCAGGTTGTCATCATTGCTATGTTTTGTATTTTATGTTTGACATTCTGCGAAGAAACTGTTAGCGAACTCTTTATATGTTAGTTCATCCAAGTCCATCCTTTTAGGACTGCATGCATTTACTCATTTGTCGTCTAAGAAGGCGTTGTTTTCAACCTCTCTTTTTTTTGTTGTTCTTGGTCTGTTTTATGTTTTTTCTTTGCTTTTTTTTTTTTTAAATTTTGTTCGATTATTAGAAGGCATGTTTTAATTTTCATGCTTGACCTTACTGTGGTTAGGTTATCGGGTTTTGTCTAGTTGTTCATGTCTCTTTGGGCGAATGATTCTTCGCATCATGCAAATGTCTTATGGTTGCAGGTGCCTCGATGGACATTTTTTCCTTTAAAAATGATCCATGTAAATTAGCATCTCGGAATTCTTGGGAGAAAGTCAGTTCATCTAATTCTCTATAATCTGGCTAATCCATAGGGATGGACTTTTTCTCGCCTAATAAAGGAGAGAGGGAAGAGTTTATGTTAGCTCTCTTAAATCTCTCCACTACTATGGTAAACTACGCTCGCCCTATTCAAATCCATATATTATTTCTGTGCTAGCAAAAGTCAAAACAAATACCAAGACTCCTTTCTTTTACGCCTTATTTGTTACGATCATAGATCCATTGTGGTATGGAAATTCTTATTTTTGTTTGCTTATTATATAATAATTGAAATAGCAATCGTAGTCCCATCTCTATATCTTTCTAGTTTACTTGTAAGTTTTACTGGATATGCTTTATATACTGCTTGCTTCTGGGGAATCCTCTCAACAATTAAGAGACCTATCCGAGGAACATGGGTGCATTAGGAATAAGTAGCACGGCCTGATGCCCGGAGGTCCTCTAGGCTCCAACTAATATAGATAGACTACTAGGAAAGGAGAGAAGGAAGCATAGTGGATTGGTGACCCAAGGCCAAATATATTTAGCATTACTCAAAGTGTTGGGTTCTTCCACATTATACTCAAAGCAAAAATAATAAAATAAATAATAGTTCCTAGAATCCCGTTAATTTAGAGTTGTTTAGAGATTTATTATCTCAAGATCTGATCTTCTCCGACTTTGAATAATTTTTTAAAAGCTGGGTTGTCAATAACCACAAGTCATCCAATTATCTAGCCTCCAACGGTAATCCACACGAACCACTAGTGAGAAATCTCCTAAATCCATATTTAAAAAAGATGGATTATATTTTCTTAAGTGTTAGTTTTCTATTTTGTGACTTACATAGTTTTTTTAATCTAAAAGACAAACTCATAAAAGTTAAGAGGTATAGTTTTATATTTATAGGGAATCCTAAAAACCCTATAAATAAATAAAAATATTTATTTACCCTTTAAATAATATCCACATTTTATGTATGGATAATTTTATAAATTTAATTAATCAAGTCCCTATTTGATTATTCTAGGACTACAATTATAACATGTGCATAAATTTAGGTCTCATCCTTACAAATTTGGTCACCCCAACACTTATTAGTGTTAGTAGCATCACTATTTTGGTTCAATTTTTTCTAAATATTCTCTACCCTAAGTAAACAAACCTATCCATTTATGTTTTAGGTTAATTTATTGATATTTTTGTGTAGTATCTGTAGTTTACTTGTACATTTAAATGTTTTACAACCTTTTCCTAGAGAATTTTATTGTATTAAAGTATTATATGTATGTTAGGATTTGTTTGGGATTTGGAGGAAATTGAATTTGTTTGTCATTTAATGAAATTGAGTTTGATTTTGTAATTTAGATGTGTTATATTAAAAGAAATGATAAGTTATTTAATGACTTCCAATCGTATTTTACCAATTTTATTGTTAAGTTGGAAATTTAGGGAAAATTATTTTTTTTATGGAATTGATAATAATTAAATGATATTAATTTAGATTGAATAAGTTTGAATTAAAAAAACGATAAATAATTAGTTGGGTACCGAATACTTGTTAATTTGATTTATTGTTTAGTTCATATTTGGACGCAACATTCAATTTTTATACAAATAATAATTAGTTATTAGATTGAGAATTCATTTTTAATTACCAAAGTTGAATTTTGAATTAATGGTTATATTATTAATAAATATTATCATCAATATTCTATATAGGTTTCATAAGTAATAGATGATCGTTCTTAGATGTATCGAGATTCACCCCTAGGGTTATTATATATAGAAGATTATTATAAAGAGGTTGAGGGTTTTATTTATTTATACCTTTTAATCTGAATAATATTAGTGGAGACGGAATTAGATGTTCATGTGTGAAGTGTAAAAATAAAAAGTTCCACCAATTGGATGTTATGATGATGCAACTTCTAAAAAAAGGGTTTATAGAGAAAATACTTGTGTTGGTATGCACACAAAGAACTTTATGTTTTGTACGAGACCATATTAGAAATGATAGTTAGCTCAACTTCTAGTTCTAGCAACATACATGGAGTTATAAATGATAATAATAATATCGTTATGTGAGTATAGTGATGGTTGCAATGTGAAAGTTCATATGTCGATGAAGAACCAAATGTTGATGTAGCTAGATTTTCTAAACTTTTGAAAGATTTCGATGAACCATAATGAGATGGATGCACAAATCATAATAAATTATCAGTCATTTCATAAGTATTTACCATCAATTAGATTATGAGTAAGGCTAGTAATGATTGTATCATCAAATGAGTGAAAATCATTTTACTTGAAGGAAATAGGCTGAAAGAGAACTTATATACTGCAAAATCCATTATGAAACCCCTTGGCTTAAGATATCAAAAAGTTGATATGTGCCTAAATTTTTGCATGTTGTACTACGATGAAGATGAAAATTTTACCAAGGGCAAAACTTGCGGGCATGCTCAATATAAACTCAATATTGGTAAATAAATGACATTTATCGCATACAAAAAACTGAAATCCTTTCCAATAACTCCTAGGTTGCAAAGGTTATTTATGTCTCTAAAAACTATTGAGCATATGACATGACACCATTCATATGCTATGGTTCACCCTTTCAATTATGAAACTTAGAAACAATTTAATAGGATGCATCCTCAGTTTTCAATGAAACCACGAAAAGTATGTTTTGGTTTGTGTATATATGGGTTTCATCTATTTGGGTTCTTTGCTACATCCTATTCTTGTTAGCCGGTCTTACTAACAATTTGCCACCTGCCCCTGAAGATGTGTCTAAGGCTAGGATTTATGTTTTTATCTACAGTCATACCCGGTTCTTACAATTCAGGTAGGGAATAGATGTTTGTCTTCAATCGTTAATTGATGAGTTGAGTGAGTTATGGTCATTTGTGGTATTGACCCATAATGTCTCAAGAAAACAAAAATTTTAAATGAAGCAACTTTAATGTGGACTATAAATGATTTTCCTGTGTATGAGATGGTTTTGAAATGGAGTAAATATAGAAAATTAATTTGTCCATACTATATAGAAAATAATAAGGCCTTCAACTTAATAAATGGTTACAAAGCTTTTTTTTATTGCCACTAGAGGTCTAAGTCATCATCGATACAAAAAATAACATAAAGAACTTCTTGAAATGTATAGCTAATAGGATGTTGCACAACTGATATTATAGGGTGAAATTTTTATTTTTGTATTGCTGAGAATACTCATATCCATGTTGATGAGTTAAGTGATATATTAAGTATCGATGGACATACAAAAGTTAATGAAATTGAAGAGATCGACCAACTTCAATTAAAAAAAAGAAGAGGATGATGGACATGATGATGATGAAAATAAAGATGAGGATTTGAATTAATTTTATATGTAAAACATGATTATGTAATAAAATTCATATTATGTAATAAAAAAATTTGTTTTCGCTTTATGAAGCATAATGCATTATATTTTTTACATTTATAAATGATTTATTGTTATGTTGTGGTTTTAATAAGTTGTTGTTGAATATGATTAGTGTTGTTGTTGTATGATTAGGTTAGATAGGAGATTATAATAAGTAGATGAAAAAAGAACAAAAAAATTAGATAGAATCACCGAAAAAAATTAAAAATAATTAAAAAATCAAAAATATCTCATGGTAATTTAAAATTATGGTATTACCAATGGAATTAGTGATAAACGTTAAAATGGTTAAATAATGACAAAGAGTTAAAGAAGAAATTAATGAATGACACAACTTGGGCTTGAGCCAACTCAGATGAAGTTATTTACGGAAACACATATATAAAAGAAGAATAGACAAAAAAAGGATGTAATAATTCACAGACAGTCGAGCCAAGACAATTTTTGTAAGTAAACTTTGAAATCTTTTGAATATTTTTTGGAATAATTTTTTTTGTCAATAACTTTGACTTGTTTTTTTTATGTAGAAAACATATAACGCTAAAATGCATGCCAAACACGAAGATGACCCTTCAACCCATATGGAATACGATCTAGAGTTATGATTGAAGGCTAGTATCTCCATGACTAAGGCTTGAGATATGAAAGTGAGTTGTAGTGCCTTGATCATACGCACACCACAATCCACCTTAAAACAACCATCACTTGTCATTCAAAAGTTGGTTCAAGAATAAGTTGCTGCTACGAAGGTTAATCTGAAGGTCGAACTAGAGGTGGAGTAAGAACAGCAAAGTATTTTATGAGAGCAGATGATGACATACCTATCGACTAATTATCCTTCAACTCATGAACCTCCAGGTAATTTTTCTCCCTCCCCCTCCACCTTCAACTTATTTCTAATGTATTACGATATTTATAATTGATTTTATAATTAAATTAATAATATAAAATATATTCTTCAATTTAATTTAGTTGTTTAATATCAACTTGTTTAATCCAAATAAGCATGTATTAAAAAAGAAAATTACTAAAATACCAATAAAATTGCAGACAACCATAAAACTTTTGTTAGTGATTTCATTGGTTATATAAATGTACTTTTGTTGGAGAATTACAAAGAGTTGTGAGCTTAATAATCAATTAATTTAGTTGTTTAATATCAACTTGTTTAATCTAAATAAGCATGTATTAAAAAAGAAAATTACTAAAATACCAATAGAATTGCAGGCAGACATTAAAATTCTGTTAGTGATTTCATCGGTGATATCGATGAATTTTTGTTGGAGAATTACAAAGAGTTGTGAAATTTTTTGATATTACCAATAGAATCATTGAGAAAATTTTTATGTCGAAGATAGACGATCAATTGTCGATGGTTAGTCCATCAGTAATGTCATAACCCAATTCTGGGTTATTCCCCAAAATTCACTTTTTTTCAAAATAAAAATAAAATAAAATAAAAGCTGGCAACGTGGAGAAAGCAGGCTGGAAAATCAAACTGCAATTTTTGGAGGAAATTCAAGGCCTAATTGTACCCCATTATGCCCAAGAATGGAAAAAAAATGCAAATTCAAGGTCAAATTAAATTATTATTGGACGAATTTGCAAAAAAATTAAGTCCAATGACATAATTACATTTTTAATAGGCCAATTTGATTTAATCATGGGCCAAACTAAATTTTAATTATGTTTAAGAATTAATTTGAGTCCAATTGAAGGATTTAATTAAGTGCAAGGACTTAATTATACTTTAAATGGGTCAAATTAATTTTATTTGGGGCTTAATTGGTGAAAACTTAAGTTTGGGAGCCTAATTTGGGCTTAATTGAGAAGATTGGAATTTTAAGAGACCAAATTTAATTTTTACAAAGTTAATTGATTGAAATTAGGGGCCAAATTGCAAGAAAATTGAAGTTTTGGGGTCAATTAGGGGCTAAATTGAACAAATCCGAGGCCAAGGACCATTCTGCAATAGGCGGCAAACTATGGGGATTCAATTGACAAAAACCGGGGGTGAAATTGAAGAAATTGAAAGTTTAATGGTCAATTAGGGGTTAAATTGACAAAATCCGAGACCAAGGACCATATTGTAAAAGGCGCGTAACTTCGGGGCTGCAATTGAAGTTCATCAGGGGCTTAATTGCATTAAATCCAAAGTTTATGGTCAATTAGGGGTTCAATTGCAAGAAATTGAAAGTTGGAGGACTGAATTGAAAATCAAATTAAATCCCTAATTCAGTCAAAACGGCGCCGTTTTGTATAAAAAAAAAGGAGGGGACCAGACGACGCGTCGTGTGGTCACTGTTCATTGTCTTCCCCGTTTTACCCAAAAGAAACAGCGTGAGAGCCTTATTTGCAGGTGCATTTAATGCTTGTTTTCTCTATCAAATAGAACAAAACTTGCACGTAAAGGATCCCCTGCAGTTCGTCTACAACCCCATGTGAACGGTTTAGGATGAATGACAGCACAGCGACGCCGGCGATGGCGTGAAGAGGTCAACTCAGGCAGCCTTTTCCTGCAGATTTGACAACTCAGGGAGGCTACTTTGAACCAACAGTTGGGATCCTTCCCAACAGAATCAAAGGCTGAAATTTTTCCTCAGTGTAGACAAGATTGACCTCTTCCACCGCCTATAAATAGAGGTGGAGTTAATGGCCTAAGGGAGGAGAAAATCGAACTCAAAGTTGGCCGAAAACCAGCCTTCCCTGCTCATTTTTCCTGCAACCGATCTTTTCTCTGCCTTCTCTCCCCACCGTGGCTTTCAGCCACCACCATCTTCATCACCCGTCTTCTTTCCATCATCCCCACCTCCAGTAGCCATCAAACCATCTCACGTGGTGGTTGCATCACTTCTCTCTCTCTCTCTCTCCTCTGTAAAAATATTCTTCTCTGCCACTGTAACCAGCCTCAACAGCAGCAACAGCAGAAGCAGCGGCCAACACCTTGCCCAGAAGCCCTTTTCCTTCCCAAAGACAGCCAGGGTAGCAGCTCTCTCTCCAGCCACTCCGACAACTCCAACCACGAGCTTCCCTTCTCCTTCGCAGGCCTCTGTTTTCTTCCTCTTCCAGCGGTGACCAGAGCCAGCCACCGGCCTCACCACCGCAGCCACACCGTGCACCACCGGTCAGGACGCCAGCTCCCTCAACGCCAGGTAAGCCTCCCTCCTCCCTTCTTCTTCTTCCTCCCTTCTCTGTTATCGCTGCACGTGAACAGTGCAACGTGAATTATAATTCACGTTGCACTATTTCGTGCAACTTAGTCACTAGGCTGCCAGTGACTAAGTTGCTCCGGGCTGGACCTGTTCTAGCCCAGCCCAGTTGGCTGGGCCGAGTCCAGCCCGTCCCCAAAATAAAAAACAATATGTTGGGCCGAGTTCGGCCCAACCTTTTTGGGCCAATGCCAGCCCACCTGTTTTTGGGTCTGTGTTTGGCCCAGCCCACATGTTTAAATAATATTTGATTAATTAATTAATTAGTATGAAAAATAAATAATAAAAAAAAAGTTTCAAAAATCCTTTCAAAAAAATTTGTGATTTTCAAAAATATTTTTGTACCATTTTTCCATAATATCGGGTTGTATATTTACACTGTGAAATACAAATCCGGTATTAAAATACCCGGTTTTCTCCGAGATATTTTATAAAAAAAAAAATTATTTTCATGCATACGGCCAAATCCTAAATTTTTTTAAGCATATTTTTCAAAAAAAAAATTGCATCTTTTTCATGTTTAAAAATCCAAAGATGGATACCGTAACCGGTTTATGATTATCCATTAGGATTTGGCCAACATGTCAAAAAATTTCCAATCTTTTTTAGGGTCTAGATGTAGACTTTAATATTTGTGGGGTGTAAAATTACACGATAAAGTACACCCTCAGATATTAAAGATACAAGGTGCTAAAAAGGTTAGGATTTAACCCGATAAGGTAGAGACTCCCTCATGAAGGGAGATCTGCCTTGAACCTTAGAAAAAACCAACGAATAGAAACTCGACCTAGAAAAACAATCAAACAACAATGCAGCTTACCTTAGGTAGGGTGCACTGGGGGTGATGCATCTTCCCCTTGCACAACCAGTCCCTTACCCAGACTCTCGCAAACCATAGGTTCCTAGTGACCATAATACTAGGTGGCGACTCTTGAACCTTAATCATAATTTCATGATTAAAAACCCTTCCCAACACACAACACCTCATCAGGAGGCACGATATGAGCCTCCGTCGCCGCCAGACGACGTCGCACCCCCCGCGACAAGTAATATATATCGATAAATTATCCAATAGAAAAATGGTCGGCAAATATTTTTTTGTTGGCGTGAATATTCTATTAGTGTTTCCATTGGTAAGTTACTTTACTTAGTGAATTACTGATGGAATTGAAATTCTTGATGACAAACTTTTCGATGATAAGTTTTAATCAGCAAATCTATCAGTAATTTAAATTTTGATAGAATACAGCTTAAACACCGATAAAATATTCAGTTGGTGTTTATCAATTTTATGGTAGTGTAATTAGCCCTTCTAAAAAAAATCAATGAACTTGTTA
>Ga0325414_1002163_pt1 | contig 19661 bp, 21 predicted proteins | sample PopdelMetagenome_8_FD_206183 | JGI IMG/M metagenome (GOLD analysis project Ga0325414, IMG submission 206183) | Populus deltoides microbial communities from Bellville, Georgia, United States - Leaf-PdKOR-R3 | ecosystem: Host-associated > Plants > Phyllosphere > Phylloplane/Leaf | place: USA... | reverse complement strand
CGAATTATAGTACTGATTTAAATAACAAGCTCATCAAATTAAGCAATTAAGAAAATTTTAATTTAATTTTCTGGAGAACCTTTCTATTACTGGAAAAATAAAAGAATCTGGTATAACTGTTTTTTTTCCTTGGTAGTAACATCCTTAGGAGTCCATCAATCTATTTGCAGTTCCAATCTTGGGGTGAAAATAGGCTAAAATTAAGTCATAGGTCAAGCTGTTATTGAAGTGATGATATGAAGGAATTTTTTGCATATCCTCGGAAAATTAATTGAACCAGACACATGGACACGTGCATGTTACAAGTAAATCAACTCTATGGGAAAATGCTGTTTACACACTGTCGCACCCTCGCATGGTCGTGGCGACCCTCCCTGGGAGCGGGGATTCCATGTCGGGGTCTCTGTTTTGTGAAAAAGGGAGTCGTCACCTAGTATTATGGTCACTAGAAAACTTAACTGGTCTTTCAGAGATTCTAAGGCAAGGGACTGGTTGCGTAAAGGAAAGATATTAACACCCTTAGTACGCCCTACCTAAGATAAGCTACTTGGTGTTTGGTTTACCTTGCTATGGTGTTGGTGTTCTCTAATCAGTTTTTCTAGGATAGGTTTGCTATGATAAATGGACTTGGGTTCAAAGTCTAAAAAAAAGAATCCTTGGTTAATGTGGATCACACCTTTAGATACGTCTACAAAGTACCAAGGAGAACCAATGCAGATCTCTTGAAATTTGTGTTTGATTTAGACTAAATTTATAACCTACGATTTAAGAGATAATTAAGATATAAATCTAAGGAGATTCAATGTGCTTTAAAAGCTCATTTTTCCCTTGGTATTTCAAGTATTCGCCACTAGTAAATCGCAAGGAAGAAGAAGAAAAAACTAAGTTAGAAATCTAAGGAAATTCAAGGTGCTTTAAAAGCCCTTTTTTGCCTTAGTATTTCATACTTTCACGGCTCGTAAACCATGGAGTCAAAATTTAAAATGTCTCCGATTATAATCGAGGCTTCTTTCAAAGATGTATGATGACTTATTATTCCTAGAAAAATATTTTGGATATTAACCACTTGGTTTTTTTTATCCAAACATTAAGAGTGAATAATAACAGGTTATTCCCAATAATATTTTGGATATTAATTCCTTTGGGATTTCTTTATCCAAATATAAATGGTGAATAAAGTCTAGTCCCCCAAAAATAAAATTTTTGTATTTTTGAAATATTGGCCAACACCCTTTGGAGTTTTACAAACATGTTGTAAAATCCAGAATGCAAGAAAATAATTTTTGTGTTTAAGAAATCCATACTAAAATACATTTTCTTTTAAACTTTGAATATTTGTTTTTTTTTAAAGAATGAAATTCAAAATATGTTAGGGTATTAGTCGTATGCAGCATCCAAGAAAACATTTCTATATTTTTTCAGAAAACCCAAACATCACAGTTAATCATAATTAAAGACGACAAACCATGCACATATACATGTATTCTCAAAATTTTGCAAGAAGAAAAAAAACTGAACAATTCGAAAAAAAAACAAAGATGGCCCCTCAAAGCTAATTCTCCTCAAATAAAATTCGGTATATCCTAAAACCCCAAAATCAAACTCAGTCACTGTTCAAGTGAATTATAATTCACTTGAACAGTACACACAAATGCTGTCATTCAACAGCAAAGAGGGAAACACGTCCCCTAAACCTGCCCGAAAGATTACTGCAAATGCAAAGGGGTTTCCCCATATTTCTCTGGACCAAAGCTTTATTTAGGAGCAAAGATACCCCATCCCAGATTATAAAGCAGAAAAGAAACACCCGAACAGAAGAGTGGGCTGATAACAGCCCCCCACGGTTCCTCATGCACTAGAGAAAGAGAAAAAAAAAAGGAACCCGCAAACTCTAACATAAATAACCGTCTAACCTCAAAGCCACAGAAGGAAACAGAAGACAAGCATTCATTGTATGGAAAAAAAATAGAAAATGAAGGTGCAAAGCCAGAAGACAAAACAAGTTTTTTAAAATATCAAAACAATCAGATTTATATGCGGCAGGGGAGGAGAAAGTTGAGACTTACCTGCAGGTCTCACTAGTTTTGGCTGTAGAAGATGAAATACAAAACCAAACGATCGTTTTTGTCAAGGTTTAGCAGCAAAGCTCCTTCTCTATATGCTGCAGATCTCCCTCGTTTCTGCAGGTCTCCCCAGTTTTGACAGACAAAAGTTTCTATTAGTGTTTAGCAGCAGAGCTTCATCTCTATATGCTGCAGATTTCACTCGTTTCTTCTCCTCCTTTTCTCCTTTTTTTCTCTCCCTTTTTCCTCTCTTTTTCTTCATCCCCTTTTTCCTCCCTCTTTCTTCCTCCTCTCTTCTCCTAGCAGAGGAGGTTTATATAGCCTAAACGCAGCTCTTTTTAGGAAACAAAATACACTAATCTAGGATATAATTTCGGGTGGTTTACAATCAGATAAAGCAAGTTAGGAAACCAGAATATTTTGATTGATATTCTGCTGATTCCATTGATTATTTTCAGTGATCAAAGGGTGTTGCAGCTCCTTTCTTTCCTTCCACAGCTGGCATCATGAGGCATAAACTGTTTCCTTTGGACTGAGGCAGAAAAACGTGGTCTGCAGCTCCAAAAATCAAGCGTGATGATAAAGGAAACTAGCAGGAATTTGTAGAGAAAAGGAAATAATTGCATATGGGGAGGTTTGTGCAGAGAAAAAAGAGGAAAAAAATCAGACGGGGGAGGGTTGTGTAGAGAAAAATGAAAGAAATCAGACGGGATAGTTGTGCTAAAAAATGACCATGAACAGTACCATGCTAATTAAATCCTATGGGCTGTCTCGTACGCAGTGTGGTTTATAAAAATGAAAGATTGCACGACGTCGTTTGAAGAAGCAAAAATATTCCCCTGCAAAAAAACTCAGTCTAAATCCTTCTTACAACAGGATTCTCTACTTTTCCACTAGATGTTCAAATAAGAATATCTTAAACTTATGATATCAAAATCAAACGATTCAAAAGCCCAAATTCATCAGCATGTACAGGTCTACAACTTTCATGAAGGATTTAAAGTGAGATAAATTTGTTTTGAAGAACAGAATCTGGCCGTAACCTGGTTGGTCAAAAGGGATCTCCTGATCTGATTTCAGAAACTAACAATGTTGGGCATCCCAATGTGACTGAGAGTCTGACATGAAAACAGTAGGCCCTAGGACCCAATAAAGGTGCATATCAATAATTTAACTTGTCATGAATGATAGAATATAGCTAAGATGGTCAAATATTGCACGAAACCAAGTCAGAATCAAAGCCTAAGTTGGAACAATATTGGTATTACAAGCAGAATTGCGACAACAACAGAATCAATTTTTTTAGTGCAAATTCTGAGTGATTTATCCAAATTTAAAGACTAGATAAAGAAGGGACTAGTTTAGCATCACGAAGACTCTTAATTAATCTAAGAATCCTAACGATTTCGACAACGAAGGGGAAGGATAAAGAGAGCAGAAAACAGTTGAAACGGGATTTGAAAAACATTTTTTTCTTCTCTGCTTTTGTCAATCTTCCAGCAAACATGAACTAAACTCCTGCAGTCGGTTCAAGGGGGTACACACTATTGGGCCGAGATTGGCCCAACCCTTTTGGGGCTGAGTTCAGGCTAGTTAGTTGGGTTGGCCCAGCCTAGCCCATCTAATATTATATTATATATTATAATGTATTTATATTATTTATATATATTTAGAGATATATATAAAAAAATTTAAAAACAAATTCTAAAAAATCCTTAAAATTTTTTTGTTGATTTTCCTACATATTTTTATCAAAATTGTTTAATACTGGTTTGTATTTTTATACCGTAAAGATACAAATCAAGTATTAAAATACCCGGTTTTCGTCGAGACATCAAAAAAATAAAATATAAAAAAAATGTTTTGTATCATGCATACGGCCTAGTCTCTCAAAAATAAAGAAAAAAAATCATCACATCATATTTTCATACAACAAAGAAAATTTCAAAAAAAAGTATGTATTAGTATGCACTTTGGCTGTAACAAGTTTGTCAGAGCCATGAGAACTAGGCCAATATTTCAAAAATTCTCAAAAAATCTTTTTGTCTTCTTTTAGTATCTGGATTACGAATTTATACGTAAAAAGTATTCCTGATATTAAAAATATATTTTTCATGTAGACAGTAGAACGGTTAGGTTTTACCCGATAAGATAAAGATCTCCTTACTGAGGAGGACTTTTCTTAAACCATAGACAGACCAACAACTAGAGATACGATAACACCTTAGCTTTTTATCAGACAACCAAACAATGCAGCTTACTTTAGGTAAGGCGTATTTGGGGAGCTAATACCTTCCATTTACGCAATCAATCCCCGTACCAGATCTCTGAGACCAGTTAGGGTTCCTAGTGACCAAAATACGAGGTGGCGACTCCCATTCCATTTTTCACTGATAAAAGACAAGAATTTCTTGTCTCCCCATATTTTCCAGATATAGATATTACACATTTTAGATTTAAAGTCGAAATATTCGCCTTCACGCCGCACACATGCGACAGAATGGCGACTCCACTGAGGACCTTGTAGACTAAGCTTTGTTTTTGTCTCATTTGTTTGTGTTTTCGTGTGGTTATTGTTAACATGTTTTTCCTTTTGTTATTTGCGTATATGCTTTTAATTTTTTACACCTACTGTTCATGCATTGTATAGAACTGTCTCATGCATCACATACTTTGATTTTGAGAAGCACACACAAGCTTTAAATGAGGTGGGGGATTAGCGATTTGCCCTATGACTATTGGTCAGGGTTCAGATGCGTGAAACACCTAACTCATATCTGAGTGCCTGCTTGGTAATGGTGGGCATACGTGCCTTAACTGTTCCTTGCAACGCCCCCATATTGTCTTTACAAAGAACATCACTGGGCAGATATGAGACCCCTTCAAGACCAGATAGAAAAACTGCCTATTCTCACATAATAAATAGAGCTTGTCCTTAGGATATGTATCTGACGTTCATTTGCATCATGATTAATAATGTTAAATTCATCAATCCAGGTTTTTAAGTTGAAATCATGACTAAGTACCTATCTTTCCAAGAGTTTGGGCAAGAATTTGAGTTGACTCAGGTAGCTGAAGGAAAATGTCCAAGAATCGATGCTAGTAGGTTGCCTTGCATTACTAAGATAAATCACATGGTAAATGACTTGGGGAAGTTATTGTCTATTATGGAGTATATTGATGAGACCATTTTTGAAAGGCGATATGGGAGAATAGCACAACTAATGAGGTTACCCGTACAAGCAGCAGCAATCAAAGCCTTACTGAATTTTTAGGATCCTAGTTATCAGTGTTTTACCTTTGGGATCATCGATATGACACCAACTTTGGAGGAATATGAAAGGATTCTAGATTTTCCAAACAACAGTCACAGGATCTACCTAAGGCGAAGATTTGAAGACATAGCTTCAGAGGTAGTCAGTTTATTAGGCTTAGGAAAGATCAGCCAATGTAGAGTTGCCGAGGGGGGTTTTAAATGGAAAGTCATTAAGCTCGAATGAAGAAACATTCTGAAGAAGGCAAGTTGGGAGATGAACGATACAGATTGATGGCCTTTGCCATTTTTGGACTGGTATTGTTCCCTTCCGAAATCGGAGTCATCAGTTTAGAAGCAGCAAGTGTCTTCATAGAATACGAGCGTGACCAGATCAATCCCGCGTCAGCCATTTTGGGAGAAACCATGTTATCACTTAACCACTGCAGAACGCATGGAAAAGGAGCCATGAGATGTTGCATCCCTATGTTGTATTTATAAATTATCAGTCATATCAAAATACCAAGGGACATCTTTAACAACTTTTGGTGGTTTGACCTGCGACCGTTAAAGGTTACCATGGATGAGACTTGGAAGAACTGAGATGAGAAAGCATGGATAGATAAATATGCAGCATTGCCAAGGAGCAACTTCAAATGGAAAGCACCATGGATGAACAACGCCATCTTCACAATGAGCTTTGGAAGCAAGATATGGGTTCCCTTGATTAGTGTAACCGGGTACATCAGTTACATGTTCGCCCTTGTAACAAGGCAGTTGGGTGGAATGCAGTATGCACCAAGAACTCTGGGTTTAGCTGATTTCGCCGGTGTATTCAAGCACCAACCATTCCTCGAAGAGATAGAGCTTATCCGACAAGATTGGGAAAGACCCCTAATGGTAAAAAGGGAAGAAGGGAGCAATTTTGAAACATCATTCAACCAAAATTATGCAGTTTGGAGGAATGAAGCGCTTTCTGAAGTGAGGGATTTCTCAACACAAAAACATCCAGAATCAGCGATAGAGCAACCAAAAAGGAAAAGGACTGATAATGAGGAAGAGTTAAGAAAGCAGCTAGAACGATGTATAATTGATCTCAGCAAAAGTAAAGGGCATCAATAGCTATTAGAATGTCAGTTAGAGGAAGAAAATACGATGAGGGTTTACTTGAACCAGCGGTTAGAAAAACAGGATAAACAGTTAACGTCTTTAAAGGAATGGCAGAAAAGGGTCGAGGTAGTTGAAGAAATAGCAAAAGGGGTCCAGGCTGAGTTAAGGAATCGAATGACCAAATATGATGAGCTAGTTAAGAAGAATGGGCTCACAGAAAAAGAGTTGGCAAAGGTTAAGAGATCAACAAAAAGCAAGATGAATGTTGACAAAGAGGTGATGGATTCCTTGAAGAAAGGAAAGAGCATTCTTTTAAAGAAAGTAGAAGTTGAAAAGGAGAAGAATCGGCTAGCTCAACTTGACATAGAAGAGGAAAGAAGGATCAGAGCTCAATATATGGTGCAACTTGAGGAAGAGAGAAGTGCAAGAAAGGCCGCTGAGTCTGATATGAGAGATTACCAGAAGAGAGCTGAGTCTTTGAAAGGAAGGATGATGGATTTACAATCTGAGATCGAGATACGAGAAGAAGAGTTCAGGGAGTTGAGAAGGTATTACTTCGAGATGGAAGAGGAGCTGAGTAAGGCTAAGCAAGAACGTCAAGAATGTCAAGACTACATGGACAGCTTTGCAGTTTAAATTAACTCCAAAATAGCCAAGCTGAATATAGAAAAGGAAGAACTACAAAGGGTAAAGGATAAGTTGGCGCGGTCGGAGGATATGGTTCGAGTGTTGGAAAGAAGTAATGAAGCCTTAGGAGCCAGCAACGAGGTGATGATCGCAAATAACACCGTGTTCCATGATAAGATAAGGCATATGACAAAGCAGGTCGAGTAAGCAGCCCGCTATGCAAAAAGTTGCAACAATAAGCCACCCAAGTTGGAAATGATGCTTCAAAGTATCGATAATACATGGGGGCCATCACCTTTTTTATTGGGGACTTAGCTAATAGAGGAAATGCCTTTTAAGGGTAGCGATGCATAAAGCCCTTTTTTGTTATCATTTTGTATGAGCGACTTCTATTTATAAGAAGGCCATGCCCTATTTTTCTTTCTAATGTGTTTTGGTAAGCTACTATAATAAGAACTCGGCAAACCCTCCTTTATAGTAATCAGGTCGACTTGGAAATTTTGCCTAAAGGATTAAAAAAGTCATGAATCAGCTCTAGAAAAAAAAAATTCACATCATGTGCACCATATTTTCATCACGCATTTTGTTTTTAATTTATCATACGCATTCTAGATTGTGAAACATAGGTCCCACATCCAAAGTCCACCACACCCGGTCCATATCGAGGAGAGCTAACTTAGAGTCACATTATCAGACCGAGTTGGAATCCATAAAAAATGAAGTTTCTCGGCTAACCGACCTACTTGAGCAACTTCTAAGAGCTAAGAATGGGGAGGGAACATTAGCACAACAACCTGAAGGAGCGCCAGCAGCTCACATCCCTCAAGCATCTCAAAACCAGGGGGCAAACTCGGCCAATGAATAACATTTTGTGCCTTTCACCCCTATCCAGCCAACTCATGCTCCAATCACTATGGACTTAATAGCGGAGGGAATCCCGGATAATAGGTCTCCCAGTTTGATGGACCAAGACAAGTTGTTTGCTTTGGAAGAAAGATTAAGGGCAGTTGAGGGTAATGACTGGTTTGACCCTATGCGAGCAGCTGAAGTATGTTTGGTACCAAACATCATGGTGCCAAAAGATTTTAGGATACCAGAGTTCATTAAGTACACTAGGTTGGAATGCTCAAATACTCACCTTCGATCCTACTACAATAAAATGGCTGAAGTAATCCGCGATGATAAATTGCTAATCTATTTCTTTCAAGATAGCCTCGTAGGATCCGCTTTGAGTTGATACATGAGGTTAGATAGTGTCAGGATCAGGAGCTGGAGAGACTTGGTGGAGGCTTTCCTTAAGCAGTACAAGTTTAACCTGGAAATCGCTCCTGATCGAATAAGTCTATTGTCAATGGAGAAAAGTAGCCAAGAGTCGGTAAGGGCCTATGTGCAAAGGTGGAGGGATGAGGCAATGCATGTCCAACCCCCTTTGATAGAAATGGAGATAGTGACCTTGTTTGCCAATACCTTCAAGGCACCTTATTATGAGCATTTAATAGGTAGCTCCTCTCAGCATTTCTACGATGCGGTGCGCATAGCTGAAAGGATAGAGCAAGGGATTAAAGCTGGGCGTATAGCTGAGCCATTGGAGAAGAAGGGTTTTATTGGAAGAAAGAGGGAAGGTGATATTAACAGCTTGGAAGGTGGATACAAAGGCAAGAGAGTAGATTCTTATAATCCGCAAGTACCTACCTCCCAATTCTCCCACATGAACATTAGCCAACCTTTTCCCCCCAATCAAACAAATAACCAGTTGAACAACCAAAACCACCACCAAAGACCAAACACAAGATACACTTCAGAACAACTGCCACCATTACCCATGCCTTTGAAGGATATGTATGCCAAACTGTTGAGTATTGGGCCTATAGCTCTTATCCCTGCACTACCATTGCAACCACCATTCCTAAGCCCGAATTGACTTGCGAATACCATGCTGGTAATCCCAGGCATGGGATTGAAACCTGCTACACTTTCAAGAAGAGGTTGTTGGAGCTTATTAAGATAGGATGGGTATCCTTTGAAGACAAGCTCAATGTTAATTCAAACCCATTACCTAAACATGCCGCGAGTAGTAGTGGAGTTGGCATGATAGAAGCTAGAAATCAGTGCAAGGTGTTGAAGGTGTCCATGAAGAAGTTGTACGACTTGTTGGTACAATCAGGATTTCTAGAGACAAATGTTGAAAGCCATTTTGAGGGATATGATTATTGTGAGTTCCATGGAAGAGATGGACATCATATTGAGGATTGCATCGAGTTTTGCAAAAAGATTGCAAAAATGCTGAAAATGGGGGAGTTGAGGATTGAACCCATGGAGAGCAAGGGTGAGGTGAGTATGATGGAAGGTCAAGATGAGATGACAGGAGTATGTAAGGTCCAACAAACAGCTAACGGGCCACCAAGGCTAATCTTGGTTAAACCTTTCTGCACAAAAGGAAATCACAATGCCATGCCTTATAATTATGGTTATGCCTCCAACATTCGAACTCCTCTTCCTATGTTCCAAACTAAGATTAGTGGTTTGACTCAGAGTGGTCGTTGCTTTACGCCCGAGGAGTTGCGGAAGGCAAAGGGCAAAGAAGTGGTAGATCTTGACAAAGCACTAGAAGTTAATAAGCCTATAACGGAAGAAGAGTCAAATGAATTTTTGAAGTTGATCAAGCATAGCGAATATTGCATAGTAGATCAACTAAAAAAGACTCCAGCTAGGATCTCCCTTATGTCCTTGATACTCAGCTCTGAGCCACACCGAAACGCCTTGCAAAAGGTATTGAATGAGGTGTATGTACCCCAAGACATTGAACATAAAACCATGGAGCATCTTGTGGGGAGGATCCACATAACTAATTACCTGTACTTCACGGCTGACGAGCTTGATGCTGAAGGTACCGGACATAATAAGCCCTTATACATTACGGTTAGGTGTAAGGGTTGCATCATAGGAAAAGTGCTCGTCGATAACGGTTCAGCTCTTAATGTGTTGCCAAAGCACATTCTAAAAGAAATGCTGAATATGACATAGTGTATATGACAAGAAAAGCCGTAAAAGGGAGTGTAATTGCAGACCATCTGGTTGATAATGCTGTAGAAGATTACGAACCTTTGGGTTTTGATTTCCCCGATGAAGATATATTGTCAATAGAAAAAGAAGAAGAGATGACAGATTAGTGGACCATGTTTTTTGATGGGGCCATGAATGTATATGGTAACGGGGCCGGTGCAGTAATAATCTCTCCTAATAAGAAATAGTATCCAGTTTCGGTTAAACTGCATTTCGAGTGCACCAACAATACAGCTGAGTATGAAGCTTGTATCCTTGGTTTAGAAACGACATTAGAGCTAAAGATAAAGAAGATAGATGTATATGGGGATTCAATGTTGATTATCTGTCAGGTTAAAGGGGAATGGCAGACCAAGGAAGAAAAGTTAAGGCCGTACCAGGAATACCTATCCACACTAGCAAAGGAATTTGAAGAAATTAAATTCACCCATCTAGGAAGAGAGGGGAACCATTTTGCGGATGCTTTGGCCACGTTAGCTGCTATGACTACCATTGATCTTGAATATAAGGTACAACCTGTACACATTGACATTAGAAATGACCCAGCTCGCTGTTGCTTAGTTGAAGGAGAGATAGACGGAAAGCCTTAGTATTACGATATCAAGAATCTTGTGCAGAATTATGAATATCCGGTGGGAGCTTCTAAAATGGATAAGAAAACCTTGAGAAGGTTGGCCATAGACTTCTATTTAGATGGAGAGATTTTATACAAAAGATCATTTGACGGAACCCTGCTAAGGTGTTTGAATGAAACAGATGCTAGAAAGGCATTGCGAGAGGTCCATGAAAGGATTTCTTCAACTCATGCTAACAGTCATATGATAGCAAGGAAAATACAAAGGGCTGGTTATTTTTGGATGACGTTGGAGAAAGACTGCATTGACTATGTCAGGAAATGTCACAAGTGTCAAGTTTACAGTGATAAGGTCAATACACCGCCAGCGCCGCTATTTAATCTAATATCTCTTTGGCCATTCGCAATGTGGGGAATTGATGTGATCGGTCCTGTTAACCCAAAAGTTAGCAATGGGCATAGATTCATCCTCATGGCTATTGACTACTTCACCAAATGGGTGGAAGCTAATTCGTATGCCCACGTAACACAAAAGGTAGTGAAGAGGTTTGTAGAAAAGGACTTGATTTGTCGATATGGTTCTCCAGAAAAGATAGTGACCGATAATGCATAGAATTTCAATGGCAAAATGATAGTGGAGTTGTGTACCAAGTAGAAGATCAAGCATTCGAATTCCTCACCATACCGGCCAAAAATGAATGGCGCAGTAGAAGCCGCCAACAAGAACATCAAAAAGATTATTCAGAAAATGGTAGTCACGTATAGAGATTGGCATGAAATGTTGCCATTTGCTCTCCATGCATACCACACTGCAGTCAGGACCTCGACAGGGACTACCCCATATTCTCTGGTGTACGGTATGGAGGTAGTGATGCCGTTGGAAGTGGAAATCCCATCGTTAAGAGTTTTGATGGATTCCGAATAAGAAGAGGCTGAGTGGACCAAAGTGAGATATGAAAAGCTGAACCTGATTAGCGAAAAGATGATAACTGCAATATGTCATCATCAACTTTACTAGAAACGCATGGCCAAGGCATACGATAAAAAGGTTAGACCACGGTTGTTTCAAGAAAGGGATCTAGTGTTGAAGAAAATATTGTCATTACCTGGAGAAGATCAAAGCAAATGGGCACCAAATTACGAGGGTCCTTACGTAGTAAGGAAGGCATTCTTAGGAGGAGTGCTGATGTTGGCTAGAATGGATGGAGGAGACCTAGCTAGGCCTGTGAACTCCAACTTTGTAAAAAGATATTATGTTTGATGTATGCTCCTAAATCAATGAAGCAAAGTTTGGCCATCGACTTCTTTCTTTTTGCATTGATCTCACAACACTCAATTTGTTTTCTAGAAAGAAGAATCTTAAAAGGGGGAAGAGAAGAGAAGAAAGATAAGAATAGAGAATCTTTTTTGCATTAATCCTAACAATTCGTTTTGTGAAAAAAATAAAAAAAATAAAATTTCACCTCTCGTTATCGCATCACTCACTAAAAAGTTTATCATTGGCTAAATGAATTTCTTCTCTATAGAAAAGCCCAGACTAGGATCACACCCCTACACTGGGGGCAATAAATGATGTTTCATGAAAAGTTTGACACATTTGAAATGGGACAGAAGCCCATAGATTTGAAAATTAAGCTAAAGCATTTGACAAGAGCATGACAAAGAAGGCAATGACAAATCATACATTTTCGAAAAAAGCTACTTGTAAAAAGTTGAAAAACTTCTTCTTAAAGATATGATAGGCGGCACGAAAAATGAATCCAGCATACGACTTCAAAAGCAAGCTCATGTCAAGAGAGAGTTTCATGAAATAGAAGAAGATGATGGGACTTATGTTTCAAAACCAGGTAAGAATGCATACATGGCATCTAATCATAAATCATTGCATATATGTTTTTGAATCGTTACAGGAGGAATCTTTAATGTAATCCAACAAGATTGTGGATGAAGAAAGAATCATTGGGTTAATGATAGCAAAGAATCACGGTTTTGATTTTGGAACAACAATAAAGTGAGGAGAACCTATTAGGAAATTTTCAAAAGAAAATGAAAGGTTCAAACCCTGCCATCAGGAAGAATGACATCGATATCAGCGTTGGTTAAAGGAAATCGTCAAATGGGATTCCAGGTTGACCAAGCTGCAAAAATAGATTTTTGGTTTTGGTTAAAGGAGATCGCTAGAAGGGATCTCAGGTTAACCCAACCGCAATACCGATATCAGCTTTGGTTAAAAGAGGTCATCAGAAGGGATCTCATATTTCAGTTTTGGTCTAAAAGAGGTTGCCAGAAGGGATCTCATATTTCAGCTTTGGTTAGAAGGAATTGCTAGATGGGATTCCAGGTTGACCGAGCTACAAATAGGTCGCCAGTAGGGATCTCATATTTTGGATTTGGTTAAAGGAGGTCGCCAGAAGAGATCTCATATTTTGGATTTGGTCAAAGGAGGTCACAATAAGGGATCTCATATTTTAGCTTTGGTTAGAGGGAATCGCCAGATGGGATTCTAGGTTGACCGAGCTACAAATATAGTTTTTTGATTTTGCTTAAAGGAGGTCGCCAGAAGGGATCTCATATTTAAACTTTGGTTAGAGGGAATCGCCAGATGGGATTCCAGGTTGACCGAGCTACAAATAGGTCGCCAGTAGGGATCTCATATTTTGGATTTGGTTAAAGGAGGTCGCTAGAAGGGATCTCATATTTTGGATTTGGTCAAAGGAGGTCACTAGAAGGGATCTCATATTTTAGCTTTGGTTAGAGGGAATTGCCAGATGGGATTCTAGGTTGACCGAGCTACAAATATAGTTTTTTGGTTTTGCTTAAAGGAGGTCGCCAGAAGGGATCTCATATTTCGGTTTTGGTTAAAGGAGGTCGCCAGAAGGGATCTCATATTTCAGCTTTTGGTAAAAGGGAATCGCCAGATGGGATTCCAGGTTGATTGAGCTATAATTATAGGTTTTTGGTTTTGGTTAAAGGAAATCGCCAGATGGGATTTCAGGTTGGCCAAGCTACAAATATAGATTTTTTGGTTAAAAGAGGTCACCAGAAGGGATCTCAGATGGAATTCCAAGTTAGTCTAATCGAAGTTATAAATCAGAGGATCGCTAGATTGGGATCTCAAGATGACTAAGTTTTGGAAGTTCCATGTTGTTTATCTTTATAAAACTTACTACGCAAAACCCCTGCTTCGTAAGTATTATAAAGAGAGAGCATCTGTTGTAACCCATTTTTAGGTCTCCACACAAAAATAAAAATAAATAAATAAATATATAGCCGGAAGAAATTAGAAAAATAATAGGAGGTTGGAGCGCTCAGGAAAGGATCAGAAAAATTGATTAAGGAGGTTCAAAAATACAAGGATTGAAATTTTTTACAATATATACTTGAATGATGAGAGCCCTGTGAGAAGAGAAAATTTAATTTGAAGAGAAAAGTCCAAATAATTGGATTTTATTGAAGGTTTAATTGAATTTATAGAGGGTTTGATTTAAAAAAAAATTGATTTTAAAGTCAATTTGAGCTTTAATTGGAAGAAATTAAAGTTCTGGGGTCAAATTATAATTTTCAAGAGTTGATTTGGTGAAATCAGTGACTTAATTGCATAAATATTGAAGTTTAATGGCCAATTAGGGACTTAATTGAGGAAATCCAAAACCAAGGACCAAATTGGAAAAGGCGTGTAAATATAAGAGATGTAATTAACAAAATCAGGGGCCAAATTAAAAAAATTGAAAGTTTATTGATCAATTGAGGGTCCACTTGCATAAATCAGAGGCCAAGGACTGAAGTGAAAAGTGCGGCCAACTATAGGGGCGGAGACTGAAATTGGCAGGGATGCAATTGAATTAATTCTTAAAATCCAAATTACATTGTGAGGACTTAAAAGAACAAAGGATAAATTAAGGACTGAGTTGGGAAAATATGCTGGCGCCACATTTAAATGAAACGACGCGTTTTGTATAAAACGACGCCTTGTCATCGTAAAAAAAAAAAGGGAAACAGAATGGTGTCATTTTGGGCGACACTGTTCCCCTTTCTTCTTCCCCTGGACGTGTAGCAGGGGAAGAGAAAACATTTTTTTTCTTCTTCTTCTTTCCTCATTAACTCCCTCATGCCGCGCGCTCTGCCAAGCCCCACGCACCCTCATGATGAGAGACCGGGGGAGCCACGCCCACTGGCTAGCCAACCCGGCACCATGGCAGGGCTGCAAAGCCCTGCTCCCCATGCACTGCGATAGGGTGGCAATAGGGACGCCCCTGCTCCCTTTTACACTATAAATACCGCCCCAACACCAGCACGCAAGAGAGGAGGCAGAGGAGAAAAAGGGGGAGACACAGAGAAATAAAAAAGGAAAAGAGAGAAGGGAATGAACCAAAGAGAGGAAAATGAACCAAAAAAGGAAAGAAAACCGGGAAAGCCATAAACAAGAGAGGGACTGTGAGGGTTAGAGGAGAGGGAAAATGAATCGAAAGGGAAAAAAAAAGAACCAACCGAGAGGGACATTGAGAGGTAAAGGAGAGTGGATCGTGAGGGTTAAGGAAAAGTGGTACTAACGTGGTCGGGTCTTGGAAAGAAACATCACCTAAACTAGAACAAAGGGAAAAGGAAACGCAGCAGAAGAAGAGGAGGAGAACGGAGGAGAAGGGAAGAACAAGAGCCTCTTTCTCCACCGCTTGAAACAGTAACGTTATTGCTTGGAGTCGCCGTCCGTGAGCAACGACACCGCCACCGACCTCCACCACAGCGCCGCCAGCGAAGCAGTTCGACCAGCAGAGCACCACCACCTCCGCACCAGTTACACTTTGCTTCCCCCTTTATTTCTTTTGGTTGTCTGAACGTTCTGCATGCAGGAGGATGGGGGGAAAATAATTCCCCCTGGTTAGTTTTCCAACGCTGGGCCAGGCCGGTTCTGGCCCAGCACTAATGGGTTCCTTTCACTGGGCCAAGCTGGTTCTGGCCCAGTTCTGATGTGTTTGTGGGCCAGACTGATTCTGGCCCAGCCCTGCTATTTGGGTCGGGTCTGGCCCGGACTAAAAAAAGAAAACTATCGGCCCAACCCTTTTGGGGTTGAGTCCGACCCAGTCAGTTGGGCCGACCCAGCCTAGCCCACCTAATATTATATTATATATTATAATGTATTTATATTATTTATATATATTTAGAGATATATAAAAAAAATTTAAAAAAAATTCTGAAAAATCCTTAAAATTTTTTTGTTGATTTTCCTGCATATTTTATCAAAATTGTTTACTACTGGTTTGTATTTTTATACCGTAAAGATACAAATCCAGTATTAAAATACTCGGTTTTCGTCGAGACATCAAAAATATAAAATATAAAAAAAATATTTTGTTTTCATGCATACGGCCTAGTCTCTCCAAAATAAAGAACAAAAAAATCATCACATCATATTTTCATACAACAAAGAAAATTTCAAAAAAAATATATGTATTAGTATGCACTTTGGTTGTAACAACAAGTTTGTTAGAGCCATGAGAACTAGGCTAATATTTCAAAAAATCTCAAAAAATCTTTTTGTCTTCTTTTAGTATCTGGATTATGAATTTATACGTAAAACATATTCCTGATATTAAAAATATATTTTTCATGTAGATAGTAGAACGGTTAGGTTTTACTCGATAAGATAAGGATCTCCTTACTGAGGAGGACTTTTCTTAAACCATAGACAGACCAACAACTAGAGATATGATAACACCTTAGCTTTTTATCAGACAATCAAACAATGCAGCTTACCTTAGGTAAGGCGTATTTGGGGTGCTAATACCTTCCCTTTACGCAATCAGTCCCCGTACCCGATCTTTGAGATCAATTAGGGTTCCTAGTGGCCAAAATACTAGGTGGCGACTCCCATTCCATTTTTCACTGATAAAAGACAAGAATTTCTTGTCTCCCCATATTTGCCAGATATAGATATTATACATTTTAGATTTAAAGTGGAAATATTCGCCTTCACGCCGCACACATGTGACACACACCATCTTCAGCACGTGGGGCCTAAAAATGAGTAGCAACACACACTTTATAAAAAAATATTTTTTTAATAAAAGGTTGATGTAGTTGGGCTTGTGATAATTAGTGATTTTAAGTAGTTAGATGTGGACCCACCATAACTAGATGAGGATCTGTCCCAAATAGATTAGTAGAGATATTTATGGATCAATAGAACTAGGCCTAAGAGGAGGTTTGGTTGCGCTAGACTAGAGTAAAGGCTCAAAAGGGCCATAACTTTTGATTTAATCGTTGGAATCGCTACTCTGACCATCGGATATTTAGATTTTCAAAATCTTTTTTCGGGGCCCCAGTTTTGGTAGTTTTTGTGATTTTCCTTATTATTTTTGAATGTCATGTTAGTTTTGGATTTTATTCTTCCTTCCTTTGTAATCTCGGATTTTTATTTTTGTTTTATAGTTAAGGTAAGATTTCTAGCCTATTTATGACTTTGTAAACCTCTTAAGGAGGTAGATTTTATAATTGTTATTCTAGAGAAAATAAAACTTGTAAACTTGTGGTTCACATCGACAACTCCTTTCACTCATGAAGATTCATGTGTTCTTTCTTTGTTTTGCTGTCTTTAGCTTCCATCTACATCAAAGTTTTTATTTTTAATATAGAGCGTTAATATGTTTAAAATAAATAATGAAAAAAATGAAAAATTAATTTCAAAGAATCAGGTGATATTGTTGGAATAAATAGAATAAAATATTATTGAAATTTTAGAAAACTGATTATGTACATTCAATACGTTTGCACCAAGTTACAAACAATAAATCCTTAAAAACAAAGAATATATATAATCATTGATAGCAACATGATTTGAATATTTTATACAATCCAAGTGATTCAACAAGTAAATATTCCGTTTAAAATATTTTATATATAATTCTTTCATACATGCCTTGTGCATAAGGTTGTAGTTTTAATCTTTAAGCCTAGAAAGTTATTTTGCATTTTTTATGTATATGCTAAAACGTATTTAGATAAATTTTCTAAATCACTTTATATGAAACTAAAATTAGTCTTTATATTTCTCATAATCCAATTTTTACCCCCTAAAATTTTTCAAAAAATGTCTTCAAGATCATTTGAAAAGAATCATGTTAAAAAAATATATTTTCAGGAAAAAAATATTATTTTTAGAAAAACAATTAAAAAAATTTTTTATAAGAAAAAAAAGTTTTGGGATGCGATCGAGTAAAAACTTAATTTACAACTGATTAGAAAATCATGTGAACATGCAATTTGGGGTTTAATAGAAGAAAATTGGGAAACATTGACCACAATTGCACAAATTGGAGGACTAAGGACCAAAATAAAAGAAAAAGGCAAAGTTTGGAAGACCAATTGGTCAATTGAGGGTTTAGTTGAAGAGAAGAATTGAAATTAAGGGCAAAATTATACAAATTGGAAAGCTAAGGATCTAAATGAAAGAGAAAGGATCCATTTCCGCCTTCTTGTGCTCCTGTTAGAAAGTCCTATTTCAAGGAATCACCAAATATGGATTTTTTTAATTTTCAAGGTCTCATGGAAAAACTACATGTCCAGGAAAAAAGAGTCAACAAAATTCAAGAAGACATAGGTGCGCAAGCACTCTTATAAAAATTCTCTAGAAGTGCGAGATTGAGGATCATGCAAAAGTGAATATTCCAATTGAGTATTGAGTGAAGTTACTAAAGAATGATGAAAGTGAGCAGATAATTCTACAATATTTACGAGCCTAGTTGAGAGTTTGAGATATTTGACATGCACTCGTTCATATATTCTCTTTGGAGTAAGGCTTGTAAGCAAGTTTATGAAGACACCAACTATGACTCATCTTAAAGCTTTGAAGTAAAATCTTTGATATATCAAAGGTACCATAGATTTTGGCTTATTCTATGGTTACTCTAACTTATGGGTTATAGTGGTAATAAATGGGCTGAAGATATGGATGATAGAAAAAGCACTACAGGTTTCGTCTTCTACATAGGAAACACAACATTCACATGGAGTTCGAAGAAGTAATCTATAATCACATTATCAACTTGTGAAGTTGAATATGTAACTGCTATAACATGTGTTTGTCATTCTATATAGCTAAGAAAATTATTGAAAGAGTTTCAAATGCCACAAGAGAAGCCTAGAAAAATTTATTTGGATAACTTATCAGTTATTGCCTTAACAAAGAATCACGTGTTTCATGATAAAAGTAAGCACATTAACATAAGATTTTATTATGTACGAGATTGCATTACAAACAAGGAATTTGAAGTTAAGAATATGAAAACCCAAGGCCAAGTCGCAGATATTTTTACTAAGCCACTCAAACATGATGTTTTTACCAAGATAAGAGATATGTTGGGAGTTATAAGAAATCAAGTTTAAGGGTGAGTGTTGAAAAAAACTAAATTTCTAGATTTTCTGAAAAACAGAGGAATCGATCTACTGGTTAGAAATCAATCAACCAGTAGAATTAAATGAACCAGTTTATCGGTTGAGAATTGATCTATCGGTTAAGTTGGCATAATTAATTATTTTTCCTGTTCAAAATAAGATTTTCTTTTTAATTTCTTGATTGTCTAGAATTTTAAGCTTATAAATAAGCTTGTAATCAGAAGCATGATGCTTAAATGTAATAGAAAAAAAATTATATAAAAGAAAAAAAATTTAATGAAATATTCCTTTCTCTCAAATTTTCTTCAATTTCTTTAACTTTGCTATTTTGAATTACTCTCCGTAAGCTTTTCCTACACTGATTTTTCAACAAACAAGCCACCAGAAAATGTGAATGTAAACACCCAAAGGAAAATATATATATATATATATTTAGAGAGAGAGGGATGATGATGAATGCAGTTTTCGCTGCCGATGCAGAAATCGGCAGCGATGCAGTTTTCGCTGTCGATTCTGGACTGGGCAGCGATGCAGTTTTCGCTGCCGATGCAGAAATCGGCAGCGATGCAGTTTTCGCTGCCGA
>Ga0325414_1002162_pt1 | contig 19661 bp, 5 predicted proteins | sample PopdelMetagenome_8_FD_206183 | JGI IMG/M metagenome (GOLD analysis project Ga0325414, IMG submission 206183) | Populus deltoides microbial communities from Bellville, Georgia, United States - Leaf-PdKOR-R3 | ecosystem: Host-associated > Plants > Phyllosphere > Phylloplane/Leaf | place: USA... | reverse complement strand
AAAAAGCATTGGTTGAAAAATGAATGGCTTAAGAAACTATTTTTAATTACAAATACAAGAAAAATAAAATAAAAACAAAACTCAGCTTGAGAAATTACCGGAAAGCCTCTAGTCTACCTTTGACAATGCACCTACATTGTTCACTCGACACATGTACCTCATGTGTCGCCGCTATTGATGGTCCAATAAGGTTTTAGTGTGTCGTTCTATTCACTGAAAGGATCTCGATCTCGTTCATCCATTAATGGTGGTCGTGTATCTTATAGCCAGTTAAGAAGGGAGATCAGCGATAATAAAGACTCAGGTTATCCTTTTAGTTTTTTAGCCCTTTGATGTTGTTATTAATGATATTGTCCATGAGAATTGGTCGTGATTTGATCAATGAAAGGAGACACACCTTTGAGTGGTGGTCATCAAGATAAATAACTAAAATAAAAAAACAAAACCTTCATTTAGCCAAAAATAAAGTAAAAAACACAGCAACGAAACTTTCATTTTGAATCAAGGGTAAAATAAAACAATACAACGTAAGGATAGAATGTGAGAGAAAACACATTCACACATGAAAAGATAGACAACAAATCATAATACAAAGAAAAAAAGTATTAATGAGAACTATTGTTTAACGAAAATCTTCTCGAGTCCCTCTGAAAACAAAGGACAAAGGGTCACCGAATAGCTTGAAACGCAAAGGGAAGCAACTGAAAAAAAAAAAAAACATGACAGGGTAAAACGATGCCATTTCGATACCAACACAGACAGGGTAAAAGAACAATTTGAAAAGAGAGAAAAAATAAGAGAAAGGCCAGCCAACTTCTCTGATCAACAGAGCATGAAAGAAATCCTTGGAAAACAGGCATCAATGGGCATAAAAGAGACGAAACTAAAAGCATACAGCAGGCGAGATATAAAAAATAAAAAACCCATTGGAGAAGATAAGATAGTGCATTAAATGCAGAACGATGAACACTTGGAAAATCGAGTAAAAAATGACGAAGGGAGGAAGGAAAAAGGATGGGACAAGAAAAGCATCGGAGACAGGAGCGCATTAAACTTTTTTTGCGTGTAAGGAAAAAGTCTAAAGTCAGCTTGTAATTTGGTCGCATTCTAACCTTGTTCTTTCTATTTTAAATTACGAGGAGAGTACAATTAACTCATTTAATTTGTTTTTGTTAATCATCATTATTAATCGTTAAAATTGATTAAAAATGTTTAGGAGTTCGTGGAATAACAATTATTTTTTAAAATATTTTTTATTTAAAAATTATTTTTACACAAACATCAAAATAATAAATATTAAAATAAAATAATTAATCATCATTATTAATTGTTAAAGTTGATTAAAAATATATAAGAGTTTGTTGATAATAATTGTTTTTTAAAATATTTTTTTATTAAAAAATTAGTTTTACACAAAACATTAAAATAATAAATATTATAAAAAAATAATTAATCATCATTATTAATATGTAGGAGTTTGCGTGATAATAATTGTTTTTTAAATTATTTTTTATTAAAAAATTAGTTTTACACAAAACATTAAAATAATTAATAGTAAAACAAAATAATTAATCATTATTATTAATATGTAGGAGTTTGCATAATAATTGTTTTTTAAATTATTTTTTATTTAAAAATTATTTTTACACAAAATATCAAAATAATAAATATTAAAAAAAATAATTAATTATCATTATTAATAGTTAAAGTTGATTAAAAATATGTAGGAGAGTACAATTAACTCATTTAATTTGGTTTTGTTAATCATCATTATTAATTTGTTAATTATTAATTGTTAAAATTGATTAAAAATACTTGGATGTTAATGATTTTTTTTAAATATTTTTATCTTGAAAATATAATAATATATTTAAAAAATTAAATTGAAGTAAAAAAAATAAATAAAAAATATTAATTTTTTTTTTCATATTTTAAAATACAAAAATAGACAAGTGGTTAGATCTTACTATTTTTTGTAACATCCATTTGGTCGATAAAAGGACACGTCTTTGAGTGTTTTTTTCCTTTTTTTTTCTGCGGGGGTTGGCGCCTGGGGGGGTTTGGTAGTCCCTTCAAATAGAGAGAGAGAGAGCAAAACCTTTACCTTTTTTCCCTTTCCTTCGCTTTCAGTGTATTAATTAGCATATCCAAACTCTTGAAGCCAGACGTAACCTTTAGTCTTTCTCTTTCCTGTTCTCTTCGTTTTTTTCTTCAAATTTGTTCCTGGTGTAAAAGAGAAATATGGCGCCCGATCCTGAACAGCCCACGCTCTCCTCCCTTGGAAAGGTTTCCTATTTCTTTCTTAATGGCGTTTTTACATATTAGTAGTTGACTGCTTGGTTGCTGAGAGAAATTGAACGGGACGATTCCTTAAAATAACTTTTTTTAACGAGTCAAATTCGAGGTTGGATTTTTCTTACTTATAAATGAATTCCCATTGCTTGACTGGGAAACCAAACTGGATAGATTGAACTAAGGTTATTGTTATTATTGTGATAACTATGAATTGCTGAAAAGGGCTTGTGGTGATCAGGTGGGGAAGTCCTCGGGAGAGATTGGTGGTGTAGAAGAGCCTCTTCTTAATGGGGGGATTCACACTTCAGAGAATTACTCTCTTGTTTCTGCAATCTTCCCGTGAGCCTTTATTTTATCTCAGTTGTGATGTGTTTTTCCTTTTCTTTTCATTGGGTTTTGAAATCATTGTTGTATGCTGTTTGCTTGCTTCATATCATGCATTGTCTGTCACAATTGTCAACTCAACACTCTCAAAAACCATGATCATAGTATTTGATGACTGGTTGCCCATATTTGTTTCCCAGTCTGCCAAATGCATAAACTCTGATTGTGGAATTGAGATTATTTTGTTTTTCCTTCTATCCTGTTGAATTAAAAAGGATCATTAGTTTTGTTTTGATTGTCTTGGATCCCTCTCTCTCTTTTTTTGGTGTTGTACTTCTAGTGCTTTTAAGACTGTCTCCTTAGCTGATATTCAGTGGCACTGGGCTGCTTTTGAATGATGTATTGTTTCTTCTATCATAAAAAAAAGGTGTTCTGGATTCAAATAAGCCAACGTTTTGATTCCAGAGTTCTTAGTTTAGTACAGAATTGTAAAGATTGAAAGATGTTAAATCTCGTCAATTGAATTGAATATAATGATAGGGGAAAATAGCATTTTAAGATTTCCTTGCTCGTTGACACTTGAAACAATTCCTCTGACACAGACCTTTGGTATCACATTTTTACCTCTTAGGAGGTGATTTTTAGTCAGGTTATTCATATGCCTTCAAAAATATGCTGAGACTTGTTGTGCTTTAACAATATCTTTAAAAGTTTCTTCTAGATAAATAACAGTTTGTAAAACATATTTTCTACCACCTGTTACTTTAAAATTCTGAGATAAAAGGGTTGTCCCTCCCAGTCGGTGATTTTAATTTTGCATGGAAGGGCTAGGAGGAAGGAAGGCTTAGATGCTGAGTTGCGGGGACAGAGTTTGTTAACATAGTTGTATTGCTGAGAATATCAAGATGACAGGAAGGAGAAAAGGTTGCTTTTGGATATGGTGAGACAGTGAAGAAAAAGAGGAAGAAGCTATATGCAGTGAAGGGAAAGGAAGGGGAGGCCTGGTGGTACTCAGACCTAAACACTCAACTTCAATTTATTCAACAAAATACCAATCCCAAGAGTGCATCTCATTTGTTTATTTTTGTAGACATAATCCATGGAACATAGTTTTCCTCTTTAACATGCTAAAACTAAGAATTTGAAAAGTAATGAATATCAGCTACAGTTTTAACATACATGTCACTGAAACAAGGGAAGAAAAGACACTGGTGATTGAACTTAAGATATCATTATGCTGTTTTCATTTGTTTTTGACCTGCAAAGAGAGAAGTAATGATATCAACATTGACTTTAAACACTTTCTATGATCACCTTGAGTTCTGTCACTTGTACTGAATAAGTTGTGGCTAACAAATTATGTGTTCATTATTTCATTAGCATTATTCTACCCTGTTAGTACTTAAGGAGTGTCTTATTTTTCTCAGGTTTCTATTTCCCGCTCTTGGAGGACTGCTATATGGTTATGATATTGGTTCTACATCTTGCGCTACAATATCAATAAAGGTGTGGTCTTTCATGACATTAGTAGGACCTATGGAAAGATATTTCTATGGTGCTCATCCATTTTTTTTTTCTAGTGTACACTGACTTGTTCCTATATGTATTCAATAAAAAGTACGGTCCAGTGGCCCAACAGATTTATCATTAAGACTTCTAGATTGAAGTGTTGCGATAGTGATTGGAAGCATACAATAAGCCTCATTGCACATCCCACCTTGTCTTGTAGTAAAAGAGCAAAAGGGATTAAAACTTATCAAACTTTTTCTTTGATTGTTCAAGGTATTAGAAATAGCGAACCTTTTTGTCTTCGCTTTCTAACCTGTTAATTCCTTTTCTTGTCCTGCAGTCAGCCACGTTAAGTGGTATTTCATGGTACAACTTGAATTCTGTGGACATCGGGCTCATTGTGAGTTTGTATTGACTTTTATTCATTTATTTCATAGACTGTGACTTCTTGCTGCACCCCTACCCCCCATGCACACACATGCACACGCACTGGCTTCTTCTCCCTCTCAATCCCCACCAAATCCTGAGTTGATCAAATTTCTGTTTATTTTCTTAGAACAATTACTTCTGTTATAAAACGTGGCCATTTTTTCTTGCAGACCAGTGGATCACTATATGGAGCTTTGATCGGCTCTGTCTTGGCCTTCAATATTGCTGACTTTCTAGGTTTATTGTTTTTCATTTTTAAGTGACAAATATTAGATTAGTGGTAATATCCTTTTCTTGTTGAAGTTGAAATAGATTAATTTAACTTGAAGGGAGAAGAAGAGAGTTGATTCTGGCTGCTTTCTTATATCTTGTTGGAGCACTTGTGACAGCCCTAGCACCTGTCTTTGCTGTTATGGTGATTGGGCGGTTTGTATTTGGTATTGGAATTGGATTGGTAAAACACACTATGCTCTTCTCTTTTACATTATACATTACCTACCAAAATATTATGCTTGCTATTAATGCTTATAATTAAAAACAAGAGTTGTATTGCAAACTTAATCTGGATTTATTTGTATGGTCATGTGTCTTTATGTAGAACTTAATCTTTGGTTTATCTTCTTTTAGGCAATGCATGCAGCTCCAATGTACATTGCTGAGACAGCTCCAAGTCATATACGTGGTCAACTAATCTCTCTGAAAGAGTTCTTCATAGTACTTGGCATGGTTGTAAGTTCTTCACGTTGCTTTTAAGGACTAGGGATATTTTCCAGGGCTTACATTCTTTGGTGCCAACAATTGCTGTTCCAAGAAACTTTCTGCGTGAGCTTCTATATATTTGGTTTAAAAGATCAAAATGGTAAAGAACTAAAATTTTGTGCAGGGAGGTTATGGAATTGGTAGTCTATTAGTTGATACTGTAGCTGGTTGGCGCTATATGTATGTAGCCAGTACACCTTTGGCAGTAATCATGGGAATTGGAATGTGGTGGCTACCAGCATCACCTAGATGGCTGCTATTACGTGCCATACAAGGAAAAGGCAGTATGCAGGAGTTAAGAGAAACTGCAATATGTTGCTTATGTCGGCTCAGGGGTGCAGCTATTGGTGACACTGCTCCTGCGGAAGTAGATGAGATTCTTGCTGAACTCGCTGTTGTTGGTGAAGAAAAAGAAGTTACACTAGCAGAAGTTTTCCGAGGAAAATGCTTGAAAGCCCTCACTATTGGTGCAGGGCTAGTTTTGTTCCAACAAGTATCTCTACTACTGAAATGATGTCATATAATATTCTGAATCTATTTCATTATTGCTTAGACAGAATGTATGTTCATGACAGATCACTGGGCAACCAAGTGTGCTGTATTATGCTGCATCAATTCTTCAGGTACTCCTTTGATTATGTAGTATACTATAGGAGTATCAACACAGCTTTATCTTTCACTTGGCCTTTAACTTTTGTACTGATTTCCTAACCCAATATAATATGATAGAGTGCAGGATTTTCAGCGGCGTCTGATGCCACACGGGTCTCAATACTTATTGGTTTATTTAAGGTACATTCTTTCAATATATGAAGTGAAAATATCTATCACAAGTGCAACTAAGTATCAGATATCAGAAATTAGAAAATTTCAGGCTAGACTACAGGATAGAATTATAATTCTTTTTGGACGACATAATTAATTGCATTTTAAATCACGGGTGCAGTGGCAGTGGTGCTTGTGGTTATGGCATCATGAGCCATTTTGGATGTTCCATAGCAGTCGTGGACACTATAGGCATGGATTGTTAACATGTTTTAGCAAGTTGTTTCCATTGTGCAGATTTCGAAGTAATTTTAATAGAAGGCAATTCTAATGGTATAAATGAATAAATTCCTTTGTTTTACATGATGCTGAACTTTTAGCTATTTAGTTTAATTACATGCTGATTTACAAGATTCTAAAAAACTTTAGTTAAAAAAAAAAAAAGACTACTGCAATTGAAACTTTTCCAGTATAAAAGCATTGAAAAAAAACCAAAGAATATTCTACTAAAATCTTAAACCAAAACACTTAAAACTTTCAAGTCCAATGAATGTAATGACTCTGACTGTTTCATAGCAGCTGCAATGACCACATAACATACATTACAGATGTGATTCTGAGATTCCTGTTCTGTTACATAGTCTATTTTTGTACTTGATGACTCTTTTTAACTGTATGTAATGGAGGCTTCTTGTGAGTCAACTCTTTGGAACAAAATTTTCAACAGTTCCATAAGTGCTGCTACTCTTTGTTTGGCTTCCATAAGGTTGCATTTATGGTGACCGCAACTTTTCTGCTATGAGAGAGTAAAAAGAGTGGTGGCATTAGTTTTGTTCCATGTTTTTTGTGCATGTGCACGTGTACATGCATGTGTGTTCTAGCTCTTTTTTTATTGCTTCTACTATTGTAAGATGGATGTTTAATTGCAAGGTTGTTTATGTTTCTCACTGATGCAGCATTATAATCTCCCATAAATCTGGAGAAAACTATTCATACATGTCTCTTCAAAGTTTTCAAGTATGGTATGCATGGGTCTGGTCACTGTTTTTCAAGAGGGTAGATAAATTGTTTGAAAGCTTCACATTACATAATCTCCTGTGCATCATTGCTGTACTTGCAGAATTTTATTGTTACTATTCTCCCTTGTAATAAACTAATCATTCAAATTTGGTAGATTCTCCTTTTGAATTGATGTCATGCTGCCATTATTTTGAAATTAGGATGGGCTTTTATTGTGTGTGTATTCTTCCAAGTGATGCGTAAGCATGTTTTCTGTTCTAAAGGTAGTCAATTTCTTTCTGGGGGAAATTTCTGAGATGGGGTTTTCTTTTTGTAGTTAATCATGACAGGAACAGCTGTTCTTGTCGTTGATAGACTTGGAAGGCGACCTCTACTACTCGGTGGTGTTTCTGGAATGGTAAATAAAGGCTGCCCTGTCTCTCAGTTTTTCTGTTAACTTTTTTTTCTTATTCCAAGGCTGCACCTGCAAGAATGCAAAAGCTACTTGTTTGATGAAACATGAGATTTTGGGGGTTGGGGGACGAGCCCAATTACTGGTAAGAAAAAATTCAGGCTTTTGTAACTGTGCTGAAGTACATGCTATATTTCCATGACAGGTTATATCTTTATTCCTCCTGGGATCATATTACATTTTTCTGGATAATGCACCAGTTGTGGCTGTTGCTGCACTGCTGTTGTATGTTGGATGTTATCAGGTAGTCAAGCAATAAGAAAATTTCATCCCATAATATTCTGCTTTCTTATGCCTGTAATTTAAATTGTCGGTTTGAGTATGTCCATACCCATTGGGTTAGTACGAGGATCATGAATATAATTGTGGGAATAGAACTATGTTTTTTTTTTTAAGAAATATAAACCCTGATAAAGAACCAAGAGATGGAGGAGATTTAAATAAAGGTAGCCAACTTCTGAAACGAAATTTCATCCCATAATATTTTGCTTTCTTATGTCTGTAATTTAAATTATCAGTTTGAGTATGTCCATACCCATTGGGTTAGTATGAGGATCATGAATATAATTGTGGGAATAGAACTGTGTTTTTTTTTTAGAAATATAAACCCTGATAAAGAACCAAGAGATGGAGGAGACTTAAATAAAGGTAGCCAACTTCTGAAACCATGTTTGTTTGATTAGTCAATTATAAAGCCTGTCTACTGTCTTCCATTGTCTAACTTGGGTGATCTGTATATGCCCAAAGTCATTACAAAATTCAGAAACCAAATCCTAATATTATTAACATCATAGAATAATTTGAAAGGGGTAATTTTGAGGAGGAAAGTAGAATTAGGTTCTTGGTAGAAGCTACTTCCACTATTTAATCGGAGAGAATAAAATTCCAAAAAACCACTTGAAATCTCGAGTTACAAATATGAAACCAAATAATCAGATGTTCATCCATGACTTCTTGCTCCATTCTTCACCACATCTTTTACATAACAGTTGGTCATACCATTGTGAGTAGAGTTTTTTGCTATATAGAAATGTCAGGAAACAGTTGATCTCATTTACATCCTGCAATTCGAATCAGAACAATTAGTCTAGGTAGGAGCAATAGCCCTTTTGTCCTTGTTCATTTCATATGGTTTCAATGCTTCATAGATGCCTTTGGAACATCATTCATAGTATAAACTATTCCTGGAAAAGAATGGAAAGAATTGCCACATTTTTGTGATTTTCTGCGTGTTGCTCCATAAAAAAAAGGTAATTTCAGTGATTAATTTCAGCAATTTGTTTTAAGTTACATCAGAAAACTTGGTTTCTTCCACTTTCTGTCTTCTTGGTTTATGAATTTTTGTTTCAAATATTTTATCTTATAGTGTGCCTCACAACATTGTTTTTTGCAGTTATCCTTTGGTCCTATTGGTTGGCTGATGATTTCAGAGATTTTTCCCCTACGCCTAAGAGGGCGGGGGCTTGGTATAGCAGTGCTTGTGAATTTTGGTGCAAATGCACTTGTGACATTTACATTTTCCCCTTTGAAGGTACACAATTTCAAAACCTATAAATGTTCCCTAAGATATTCCACTTTAAATTACTGTAAGTGCCATTTTGGATACAAAGCGTGGTGATAAAGTACAAAAACATTATCAAAGAAAGAAATGAAAATATATTGTTGGTGCCGGTTTCTGGCAAACTTGCTATAATCACTAAATTCCTGTCAGCTGCAACGACAAATTTATAAATAGTTTCATTGATTTTCCTGTGTGTCTGTTATCTAATGTGGCATGGGGGTTGTGTTTCTCTAGCATGTGCAGCACAAGCATAGATCTTTTTCTGAAGTCCCCATGCTGGAAGTGCTTTTCTTTTCGGACAGTAAATAATTCACAACTAAACATAAAAGAAGTGACTCTTTAAAACTTTTGATTGAGTATTACACCCTTATTTCTTTACTTTTCTAATACAAATTCTAATCTATCTATAAGAGTTTTTATCCATCTATTTAAAATTTAAAGCAAAATGTTTACTTTTGATGCATAGGTTCTACTCCTACAAAAACTAAATTTTATAAACTGACTTATTCTATTCCACATCTGATCTGTTTTTACTTTCTAAGAAGGCATGGTGATTACTCTAGTCAATAAAAATAACTTGGGGAGAATTCATTAAAATATTTGTATATGTGATATACTATACAATAAAATAATTAGTTTGTTATTTAACACATTAGTATTATTGAATTTCATTCTGGATATCATTTAAAGGATTTGTATGTGATATTTTGACAATGTTGAAGAAAATGTGATAAAAATGTTCAAAAAAAGTTTAGATTTATAAAATTAATTCAATTTTTTTTTTAAACTTTGAATAATACACATGCGTATGCACGAGTCTTTAAAAAAAAGGCCTTGTGGTGGTACAAGTGTCAGTAAATAGGATATAAAAGAAATCGGAGACTTGTATCTATAAATGCAAGATGTCTTGGAAACCCCCAAATGATCCAGAAACCAGTAACTACGGAAGTAGAGAATTGACATGATTATCTTCTTGATCGTGATTATTGATTTTTCAAACCATTAAATGCCCGGTGTTTCTTTTTCTAATGTTTAAAGTAGGGTTCAGAGTATCTATTGTAAGGCCACTTTTGACTTCCAGAAGTGTTTGGAATTGGATAATCAATACAGAATAAAGAAAACCATGTCTTTATCTAATTTAATATATAAAACCATTAGTGAAGCAGATGATGAAATGTGGAAAAATATACATATTAACATAGCTATGCATTGACCAAAACCAAAAATATTTTTGAAATTTTGAAGTGGTAGAGTTTCGTTGCAAATTGTCTGTAGTGACTGCTTTCTATGGCTCTACAGCATGTTTTATTGGATTTCAATTTTGCAATTTGTAGTCAGAAAAGATTTCGAGGAAAATGCTTATAGCTGTGATTAGGCCTGAACATAGATGGGTAGCAATGTGAGACTACACAGACAAGAAAATAGTGACCGTACTGGAAGTCAGTTAGATAAGAAGAAGATACTTCCTCATAATGGTCTTGTGATATTCAGAGAAGGCTGAAAACACTAACAGATGGAGTGATTTGGTGCAAATTAATGCTTTGGAGGGGTTTGAAAAGGACAATAAGAATTAGGCCTTAGCTGTGAGATATGACATGATTTACTCGAGCAATATGGCCTTCAATCGAGATTTTTGATTAATGGGATTTTCTATCTAGCTTGAATTAGCTGTGACAAAGCTTTGAAAGCTTTACTTGATTATTTGTCAAACATATATATATATTTGTTTTTGGAGTAGATGTTTGGAAGGCTTTGTTTTCAAAATATCCATTGCGTGTCTCCTTCATGTGTTGTATTTGCCTCCCACATGTGGTTTCTGTTTGGTTGCTTGATATAGATAGACTTTGGTTTCTCTATGTTGTTTCTTATAGGAGTGCATAATTTATGCAAAATAAGGTTTCTGAATCTTGTCCAGTTGCATACAGTCATGGTTCTAGTGAGTTTCTGAAAAACATAAGGTTACGAGGTCACCTTTTATAATTAAATGTTGAAATCTTCTTCTGTTTTATACGATGAATGAGTGCCTGAAACGCGAAGTCCTTTAGCTTCACATTCAGAAGTTAAATTTACAACATTTAGTTTAGCGAAGGGTGGTATAGCAAGGAGCCTAAGGTTTACAAGTCTCCACCCTTGTTACAATATGTTTACTTGTTTTAACTTCAAAGTCTGCTGTGGGTCGTGATTGTCAATGACTTGGTAATTTATGTTCCTTTTTCCCTTTGAGTTACTATCAAAATCATTCATTTTACTCCCTTAAACTGCCTACTTTTTATTTATTGAGACTACCTGCATGTTAGTTAATGATCTTATATATCTGGTTGCAGGCATTGCTGGGAGCTGGGATTTTATTCTATGCATTTGGAGTGATAGCTGTGGTGTCTCTCCTTTTTATATTCTTCATCGTGCCAGAGACCAAAGGGCTCACTCTCGAGGAAATCGAGGCCAAATGTTTATAGATTTTGAGGTGGTGGCTAGGGTATCTGCAGACCCTTTTGCATATGCAGGAAAAAGGGATGCCGTTTTTTACTGTACTCTGTCCACGCAGTGTTGCTGCTTACAGTGACAAAACTCAACAGATAAGCGTAATCCTTGATGATAATCACATGCTATTGGTTTGAATAATATATAGTTTAGGTAATGTATCTTTCTACTTTTGTTCATTATATCCTTTTGGATAATCTTTAGATATTATTAGCTTCTGAGAATATATATCTTTTAATTATGCTGTCTAATCATAATACCTTATGGTTAGTTTTCAACAAACTAGCTCAACAAGAAAACTTATGTAGCTGATGCTATAGTTCTTCTAACGAAAAAAAAAATACCATTTTGTAAAGTGTTCACAAGCATGGTTTTGTAACCCGGTTCGGTCTAGTAGGTGGACCCGAAATCAAGCCCTACATATATAGATATATAGGACTTCTGAACTAGAAAAATTGAAGAGGGAGTCAACATTTACATTTATTGCTTGGAGAAGATTAACAATTCTAGAAGGATACATAGATTCTAGAGGGAAGAAAGAGAGGAGTTGATTATGCTTAAAAAATATAAAGTAATAACTTTTTCACGTATAAAAAAGTACAATTTATATTTTAATCTAAAGCTTATAATACAGTCTTTTATGTTTAAATAAAAATAATTAATAACAAATATGTTGTGAGAATTCTTCACTTAGATTTCAACTGGAAAAAAAAATAAAACTGAGTGGTGATTGACTTTGTGGGTTTCAAAACAACACGAGCGACCTTAAAAAATAAAATTTAACTAAAAATATTTTAAAATGATATATATTTTTTAATATTAAAATAACAACATATTTGATTGATTTTGGTCAATTCAGGTTAATAGATTAAATTTGTAATTCAGCTTATGATACTATGATAACCTCATAGAAAACAAATAAAAAACATATGAAGTCTAATTCTCAATCAACTCAACGTTGAATGATGAATTTTTTTTTAAAAAAATCAATTAATAAAAGATCTAAAAAAACAACTCAAATTAACTTGTCAAACTTGTAACTCGGATGATAAGACTGAGATAATCCCATAAAAAACAAATCGAAACAAATTACAAATTTCAATTTCCAATCAGTTCAATGTTGAAGGATGAAATTAAAAAAAAATTAATTAAAAAATAAATATAAAAAATAACCTGAGTTAATCTCCCAAACCCATAAATTAGGTCATGAGACATAGATAACCTCATAGAAAAAAATAAAACAAATGACTTAATTTAACCCGGATTAACCTGCCAAATCTATGAATTTGTTTATAATATTGAGTTAACTTCATAGAAAGCAAATCAAAATAAATTATAAAGTTTAATTTTTAATTGGTCATGTCAAATTCAATGTTGAATTATGAAATTTGTAAAAAATTCTAATTAAAAATTGACATAAAAAATGAGTCAAGACAACTTGGATTAATCTGTTAAGCATTATTCCCGACTCATAAGGCTGAGATAACCTTATAAAAAATAAACCAAAACAAATGATAAAAGCCTAATTCCTAATCAAATACAATATTAAATGATGAAATTGAAAAAAACCAATTTACTAAGCTTACCGGGTTAACCCGTCAAATCCGCGACCCGGGTCATAAGACGAGAAAACCCAATAAAAAGTAAATCCAATGTTGAATGACCCATTATTGGAGTTATGAGATCAAGATAACCTCTTAGAAAAAAAAAACAAAATAACAACCCAATTGAACAAGGATAAAAAATACCAAAACTGACGACTTGGATCATGAGATTAAGATATTCTTATAGAAAGAAAATTAAAACAGATTATGAAACTTAATTCTCAACCGATCCCATGTTTATTGATGAAATTGAAAAAAAATCAATTAAAAAAATACAAAAAATAACTCAAGTCAACTCGAGTTAACTCATTAAACACTTTTCTTTGGTCATAAAGCCAGAATAACTTAATAGAAAAGCAAACAAAATAAATTACGAAATTTAATTTTCAATTAACCCAATATTAATTAATAAAATTAAAAAATATATATTAAAAAAAACTCGAGTCAAGCAAGTTAACCCATTAAACCTGTAATATGTCGTGAAAGTGACGTAACCTAATATAAATTAAATTTAATATTAAAAAAAAACATTGATGAAAAAATTTAAAACACATGAGTTTAATGGTTTGGAACTGAGTTTTAACCTATTTTTTGTTAAAATTTATTTATATTTTTAAATTAATTTTTTTATTACGTGTTTTATTAAAAATTATTTTAATATTTTTTCAAATAAAAAAATATTTTTTAAAATAACCATAAATATCCTCCTCCAATTGAGACAAAATTTGAGTTCTGCAATGATACATTTTAAGAGCTATCTATTTCAAAGATGCGAAGCACTTTCTTTGTATTAATTGTTTGAGAATAAAAGGAAGAAAGAAACAACGTGTAAAAGGTTTGAATTGAAATGTTTTAAAAGGAAATATCAACATCGTAAATTAATTCTTTGAGAAAAAGAAAAAGAAAAAGAAAAACGAAGAGAGATGATAACATCACATGTCAAGACATAGAGCAGTAGTTACATTTTTAATACCATAAAATTTATCTCATAACAAATATATGATTTTTTAAAGTAAGTATTGTTTAATGAAATTTATTTTCTATTTACCATAAAAAAAAAAAAGAAAGTTGCATCATGATATGGTTAAAGTGGAGTTTGCTGGGCATTGCAGCAGTGGAAAATGCTAGTATTTTTTAAAATAATATTTATATTTAATAAAATTATTGTCTACATAATTATTTTTTTATTATTAATATAGTATCTGGATTAATTTACACGCGACTAATTTTACAAGTCCTGAAATTAACTACTATATAAAACTCTAGTAATTATTATATTAGTCATAATTTTTAGACCCGGCACAGTAAACGGCTCGGTTCAAGACCTGGGTTCCAGATTTTGACCGAGTTACCGGATTACCCGGGTTAATTTATTTTTAAAAAAATCAAAACAACATCATTTTAATAAAAAAAATCAACAAATTATAACCAAGTTTTTAACCAGGTCTTGCCAAGTCAATAAATCAACCCGTCAGATTAACCAGATTTTTTCTTTTCCTGTTCCAAATCATCCGGATCAAACCACTAAACCAGCCCGGATTTTAAAAGTATAATATTAACAACGAGGGCTAATGTCTTACACAATTGTTAAAAAGTAATGCGGAGTTGAAAAATGCAACTCAATATATCAACATATACCAACGCCGAAATTACCGCGTCTATATATCCTAATCCTCACCCACCAGATCATCTACGATCAATCACTCAACCACCATCTCCACCGTCCTAAACAACCACCTCAGCCACCGTCAGCTTCGCCAAACAAACCATGTTGACTCACATCCACCAATAAAGCCATCAAGAATAAGGTTTGGGTTCATTAAAAGTAACGACAAAAGAAAGAACAATAAGCGCAGATCTGGAAAAAAAAAAAAACATAGTTTTGAGAGAAGAAAAGGAGAAACCAAGATGGTAAGAGTATGAGCGAGAAGGAGGGAGGGAGGGAGGGAGGGAGGCTGCCGAGAATAACGTGGTACTAGGGTTGGAAGGGTGAGGAAATGGACGGCGAAGATGAAAACACCATATTGCACACGGAGGGTTCTTAATGATTTAAAAAACTTTAGCAACCGTTGCCAGCCTGATGCTAATCTCGAAATTTTATGGTAATTAATGATTAATTATTAATATTTTATTAGTTATCTTTTAGGTTATTTTTTTAAAAAAATATAATTATAAGATAGAAATCTTAAATAAAAATATATTTATTATTTTTTATGGGTAATGTGTTTTATATATATTTTTTATTTTGTGTTTATTTTTCTTTAAAATTAGCTCAGAAAATAACTAAAAGAATATCATTGGTTAGTTAGTCCATAAACACATAAAATTTTGCATTGCTAATGTTTATTCTTTTGAATTTATATATAATGATTGTAATACAAGTTAGTGATTCTTTTGAATTTATCTATAATGATTGGAATAGAAGTTAGGGTGAGGAGTTTGTGGTGTTTGTGATTGTCAAGTATTGTTTGTTTGTGACATGACAACACTTGAAATTTCAATAAAATTTTAATAAGTTAGAAATATAGATATTTTTCGAGTGATTCATTTGACTCGTTAAATTGTATGATAATGACCAATAAAAACAATTTATACTATTCTTGGATTTATTCATAAGAAATTTATACCCAGAAATATGGGATGTTACAAATATAAAGTGTAGTTTGTTCATAGTCAATGGTGGAATATGAAAACTCAAGGTCTTCTTTAGCTAATAACAATTTATAGGCATAAGCTGTGCTGCCGGTCAATTAATTTTTTTAATGTAATAAAAAATATTTAAACTATAAAAAATTATTTGATATTTTTATTAATTTAGTTTGATATATCAACTTTGAAACTTCCGTCTCTGAATCCTTGTCTTGCTCAACTTTAAAATTAAATCAAGTGGCAGTTATTCTAATAGAACTTAATCAACTTCGTTGATTCAAAAATATCTCGGTTGATTGGTAAAAAATTATGAAAAAAAAATAAAAAAGAATAGACAAACTGAATTGAAAAAAACAGGAGCTTCACAACAACCATTTTTTTTAAGAACTATGTTTGCACACTCAATCAAGACTTTTACCCTAATGGCGTTTCGTCTTTAGTATTGACTTGCAATTGTAGTGGTGGACAGGACACATCAATGATTTAGTCAACAAATTAGTGGACTTTTACTGCATTCAAATTGCCATATCTTCACCATGAAAATTACACTCAAACAAAATCTCAAAATCAAAATGAAATGATCAAATATAATATAACATAAACACCACAAAATCTTTTCCTTTTTTCTTCCACTGTCGACCACCACTATAAGCTTCGCCGTGTTGTCAAGCTAAGCCTCTACAAATTAATGCATTTTTCACCCCTCATTGATTTTTCATATTGAAAACCCTAAGATTTTCATAACCCATCAATTTTGTCAATTTCGCTTTCAATTTTAGGGTTTATGTTGCTTTTTACTACAACTTGATACAATGTTGGTTCTGCATAATCGATGCTATTTATTTTTTGATGGGATGAATGCATCTTGTATGACTATTGAGTTTTTTTTAATATGATTGTTTATATGAATAATGAATATTCAATTTAGCTCATTTTTTTTTATATCTTTATTTTTATTTCAAGTTAGTTATTTTTCCATCCAATTTCATCCTTAGACTTTTTTAATAGTCATTTGATTTGTATTTGGACTGGCCTAATCCATTGAATCGTGTCATAACAACTTTCACGTAGTTTAATTTTAAACCTGCATTAAATAAGGAGATGGGTCGAGATGTTTTTTTTTCTTCTATCAATATCATCTTTTTTTTTCTCAATTTATTTTTCAAAATTTTTTTATTGGTCTGCTGAGTAACTTTTGGACTAGCCAAGTTGACTAGGTCACGTCATGATAACTTCTGCACGATTTAATTTTAAATTCAGGTTGGGCATGAAGATGGCTCAAAAGGTTTTATTACGTCAATTTCATCCTCAAATATTTTTTTATTAGTTAGATAGGATATCTTTAGACTGACCAAGTTGATCAGGTCATGTCGAGACAACTTTCACACAATTTAATTTTAAACTCATGCTAGACAAGGACTCCAATAAGGAAGTTTTAAGGTTGACATATTATGCTAAGTTTAATAAAAATATCATTCTCTGTTACCTGAATAATGTTTATTAATTTAAAAAAAATTAATATACAAATATGTAAACTAGTTTATAATAAGTGGTAAAGGAATTCAATATGAAAAAAAAAAGCATTGAAAAGAGGGAGGTGGTAGAACCTAAGTTATGTTAATTAAGAATATTGTAAAAATTATTCCCGGAGACTTACATAATAATTTAAATTTTTGGGTTGAATTTTTTTTTTGATACAATACCAAATTTTTGCTAAAACAACAACCACAAGTTTGAATTTCATCATTCACTTTTTATCTTTTAATTAAAACTAAATAATTAAACACAATGGTTAATATGTTAAAGAATATTAAAAAAAAATCATTATTGAAGCCTCACACAACAACTCCAATTTCTTTCTTAAGTTTAATTTGATGCTGAAGAAATGTAACAATAATATAGAAAGAAACTTAAACTTTTGTGTTAAAATAATTATTTTATAAGATCAAGTACATGCTCAATAAATGTGAGACGGATATAAAAGGAAAGAATGTAATTAGTATGGAATAATTAATTTTTATCTAAATAGATAATCATTAATAATTAATAATAGTAATAATCATCATCATATATTTTTTTAAATAATTAATCTTCCTATAAAAAAAATTAATAATAAAAATCATAATTTTTTATAATGAAAAGATTTTAAAATTATAACAAATTTCTTTTCATGAAAATATTTATTAATAATAGAGATAGAGATTAAAATGAGATGTAATATGTTAAAATAATAGTAACGGGGGAATGAATGAATTAAATAAGTGATTTAGGCCTTCGTGAAAGGGAATATTTTGAGGTGAATAAGAAGAAGAAGAAGAAATGGGATAAATTTGAAAAGAACGGAGGGAAGCTGAAATTTATAAAATTCCAAGTATTTCTGATGGTGAAGTCTGACCATCCAAAATTGAAAAGAACTAAGTGACTTGTGATTTAAAAATAAAAACAATCTTATGAATTTTATTAGATAGCAAATCTGAGGTCATTAATTAACCTTTTTTTTAAATAGAAAGTTTGTTTAACTTGTTATTTTGTTTAATTTTTGATAAATATTAGAGAATTATATAAATTATATCTTGAGATCTTACCTAACATCTTAAACTTTTGGGTTAAATTGGTTTTTTGACATGGTATCAGAGCTTTCATGACCAAGTGGTCACGAGTTCGAATCTCACCGTCTCCTATTTATTTGATAAAAATTAAGTACAAAGTAGTATGGGTATGTATAAGTTTCAAGTGCAAGTTTCAAACTCAATTTGAAGGGATATTTTAGAAAATTATATAAATTATATTCCACAACTTCACCTAATAAGTTATGTTTTTGGGTTGAATTAAGGATGCAAAAAATAAGGGCGGATAGAAAAAAAATAATAATAAAAAAAAGTGCCATTTTATTGTCTTTTGGTCAAGGTGAATCAAAATAACACCACAATCATAAACTTTTCTCATCAATCCACATGTGATTTGAGATTTGGTTGTGTAATTTGTATGGTGGTGGTATTAAATTCTGAAAAACTTTTGGTCTGAATTTTTTTTGGGTATTAAATACATTTGTTTAGAATATTTTTTGTCAAGTTAAATTTTTTTATAAATTATCTCTTGTTTATTTTTAGCAAACACAATGATTTTATCTAGAATCATTGTTTTATTTATTTAAAAAAAAGTAATTTTTTATGATTGTTAGAGTATATTAACAAAAAACAAATCAAAAAAATATGTTTATATTTAATGTGTGATTGAAGGTTAAAAAAATTATAAATACGATAAAATCTAAAAAACATTAAGAGTAATTTTTTAAATAAAAATTTATAATAATATTTAAAAATAATGATAAGATTAAAGAGGAGGCGAATCTAGTATATTTCCTGTGGAGTGAAAAAAGAAAAAGGTTGCAAAAAAATGGGAAAGAAAGTGACGGGAAACCTGTCGTCTCTCGAAATTTAGAAAATATCTGCACCCAGCATCGCACGTGCAAACCAATTCAGTTACAACTCAGAATTGTTACCAAAAAAATAAATAAATAAAAAATTAAATGATCCAGTGTTTATTAGAAACCCCCAGTTCGTACAGTACAGCACTAGCTATTAATGTGCCACGTACGAGTAAAAGAAACTGGTTGCCTTTTGACGTTGGACCACTACCGTCCAGTATAAAAGCCGGGTGGGCTCCACCAAAAATGTGAAGGGGCCCATATTTTGTATGTTTCTGTTTCCAATACATTATCTTTCTATTTTATCCATGTGTGTAGTTAATTTGCACAGTAGAATAATACTCTTAAAAATAAAATAACCTAAAGTTTCTTCACATGAAGCCTTGC
>Ga0325414_1002160_pt1 | contig 19667 bp, 9 predicted proteins | sample PopdelMetagenome_8_FD_206183 | JGI IMG/M metagenome (GOLD analysis project Ga0325414, IMG submission 206183) | Populus deltoides microbial communities from Bellville, Georgia, United States - Leaf-PdKOR-R3 | ecosystem: Host-associated > Plants > Phyllosphere > Phylloplane/Leaf | place: USA... | reverse complement strand
AAATGACTTTGGAATAAATACTTGAATGCTAAAAACATGTGTTTTAAGAATGGATTAGGTGAAAATTTCATGAAAAATGGAAAAGAAAACTTTGATTCTCTTATTAGTATGGTTCGACTAAATAGGTAATTTAAAAATGAGGATAGATTGACTTAAACTATATATCTAATTGTCATTAAAATATAACTTAGTTGTGTTGAGTTAAGTTTATTCATGGAAGAAAGTTTAGGAAAAATTCATGAGTTGTGTTGAAGATAGTTTGATTATAAATGTTTTGACTATTCAACTTCTAGTTAAATTTAGACCTTCAAAATGATTTAATTTGGAGTTGGTTTCTTTATAAGAGTTACAAATATTAATGTTAGCTTTTAAATGAAATTAGTCTTGATTAAAACTAAATTATATAACTTAAAATATCAGCTAAAAACTGAGTAAAGGTCTAAATTAACATAACTTTGGAGAGATTTCAAATGCTAAAGTGATTGTTGATTTTGGGTTTTAAAAAGATAGAATGTGGAATTAGTTTCTTTATAAAAGTTGTAGATACATATGTTAAATTTCAAATGAAACTATTCTTGATTAATTGGGAGTTATATAATTCTTGATATGAGCTAAAGACCGAGGAAAGGTCTAGACCGCCATAGTATTGGATAAATTTCTTATGCTGTTATAATGAGTGATTTTATATGTGTAGATGGAAAATATAGGTGTTGCTTCCTTCATAAAAGTCATGTCTCTATGTTTTATCTTTTGATAGAGAATAACCATGCTCAAAATTGATTTCTACAACTTTAGTTATGATTAAAACATCGAACAGTGTTTGGGGTTGGGTGGACTAAACTAGTTAGGAATAATCAATTTCTAATATTTGCTTATAATTGATGTTGATTGAGGGTTCTAACATTTGAATTGATAAGAGTAAGTATGAACAACAACAAAAATATGTATGTGTATGGAATTTTAAGGATTTTCCTTGTTAATGGTTTGAAATAATACTTGGATGAGAAGTGAATTGAAATAGTGGTGCTAGTTGCATTATTGATGATAATTGTATCCTTGGTGGTACAAGAAAGGCTACGGGAATAGGAAAACAACAAGAAACAACAATATGCACATAAGTTCAAGGTAGGTGCACTACACTCTTTTCTGCTTATAGAATTTCTTAAGCTTTTAGAATTGAAAATTCTTTAAATGTGCATGTATTTATATGAATGTAAATATTAAAAAAAAAGGTTGATTAACTAGTTATCCTGAGTGGAGCTATTTATGTCAATACGATTGACTGTCAGGTTATTAATAGGTTATTTAGAGTGAAATCTGATAGATGCTATATGGAAACAAGTTTATGCATTTATGTATAAAGTGTTGATTTTGATTAACAAAATGAACTTGATATATGTATATAATGGATATGCAATTGTCAAAATGTAAAATCCATGAAAAGCTTAATTTGACTAGTTACCTTTAGTGGAGTTAGTGGCATCAGTGAGACTAGTGACCAAGATGTTTGATTGGCTAGCTGCCCTGAGTGGAGCTAGTGGCATTAGTGAGACTAATGACTAGTATATTTAATTGGCTAGTTGCTCTAAATAGAGCTAGTGGTATTAGTGAGACTGATGACCGAGATGTTTGATTGATTAGATGTCCTGGGTGGAGCTAGTAACATCAATGAGACTGGTGATCACGAAATTTGATTAACTAGCTACCCTAAGTGGAGCTAGTGGCATCAATGAGACTAATGACGGAGATGTTTAATTGATTAGCTGCCTTGAGTGGAGCTATTGGCATTAGTGAGACTGATGACCATGATATTTAATTGACAAGTTGTTTGAAAAGAGCTAATGGCATTAACAAGATTGATGACTGGGATGTTTGATTGACTAGCTGCCCTAAGTGGACCTAGTGGAATCAATGAAATTGATGACTAGAACATTTGATTTAACTAGCTGCTCTGAGAGGAGCTAATGATGTCAATGCATTTGATTGCCAGGACATTTGATTAACTATCTGATTTGCTAGTATTATAAGGAGAATAATTGCATAAGATAAGATGTTGATTTATATATAAAAAAGGTATAAATATATCATTGAGATTTATGTTAATGGGCATGAAGCATGGAGGAAGGAAATTTAATTGTGTGAAAGACCCCCGTAGGTTAGAAGAACCCATTTAATAGTTGGATAATGAGAATATAGAGCATGTTAGTAAACACAACTTTAGAGTGTTAGAAGCTAATTGGGCAAATAAATTGTATTTATATATGGAGTAAGTTTGAAAAGAGTTTTGGCAGTCCACATAAGATTGAACCAATATTGGTTGAGTCAAGAATACATTAAAAGAGTTATAAAGGTATAATATTTTAAGGAACAGTTGAGTTGGTTTTTAGGGTATTATATTGACAATTGAGACATTGGTCTAAGAAATATTAAAAGTGAGATATATATGTAATGTGATAAACATTTTATAGTTATTGTGTATCGTCAACTATTTGGGTTATTGATTAAAAATTATTGGGAATTATAGGATTAGAAACAAGATGGTACCTATTCTTTAGGGAACCGTGTGATACATACTTAGGGGATGAATTTACTTTTGTCTTGATGTGATAAAAGCGGATGATTTCATAAATAAATATCATGAATAGTGAACCCTCAAGAGAAGATTTAAGAAGATTATATTAAGATGGTCAAAAGTACGAGGCACAACTTCAAGTATGAAAAATACACTTTTGAATTGTCATGATAGTAAAATATATAACATGTATGTTAAATTGAGTATATGCATGATCCATTGATGATAGTATCAAGAGAATTGAAGTAAGAATCAAGTAAAGAATTTGTACCAAAGAAAGAAATGGTAACAACCTGATCTAAGCTATGAAAGATTTGAAGTTCCATGTTTAACAGTTTCCAAGCATTGGCTTTATTTCAATTTCATCGTGTTTGATTTCAACTTTGCAACTTGATTTAAATTGAGGTAGATGAACCCTTTATACTATAACTTATATTTGTTATTAAAATTATGGCATGTCGGTAATAACTTTTAGTGAAATGTTTACTTATATGGGGATTTTCATAGTCACTTGTAGATTTTAAATTTATTTTTATTAGAAAATTTTGTTCATTATGTTTGTATTTAATGTTTGTGTTTAAGTAAATAATATAACGTAATGTTTTTCTTTTCAAAGTATTTTTGCTTTTTTCTTATGTGAAGATTTTACATCCAGTTGGATGGTAACCTATTTCACTAAGAGATAAAGGGTAAATAACTATATTTATTCTTGTATATTTGAACAAGTGTGACTTTAATATGTCACTAAGTTTCTAATTGTATTTATTATGTCCTTATATAATATTCAATTTTTCAAAATGCACTTTTATCAAAATTTTCATTCAATTTGATATAATTATATTTTTTTTATGTTGAGAATGCCCTTGTGTTGTACAATAATATAAGTTTATTTTTTTAAAATTTTGAATGATTGAGTATTCTAAATCTTTTTATTTATTAAAAAATTGAGAAATTTAATGAAAAGTTTTTTTATGATATTATATAACTGAGGGATATTTTTAAAATGAAAAATATATTTATTTTGATTTAGATAGAAATATTTGATAGAAGAATATATTTGGGAATTGGATATTATACAAGGATATGATAGACATAATTAAAAAACATAATAACAAAGCAAAGACTTGTTCAATTATACAAGAACATATTTAGTTATTTACCCAAGGGATAAGAGGCAATACTTTAAGTAAAAAAATCTCAATTTCAATATCATTATAAACTATCTTACTAAAAGAAAAGAGTTATTATAAACCCAACAAGATCAAATAGGATTTCTAGCATATGTAATTAATATAAAACACATAATAACTCTTCAAATATTAACTTGTTTGATATGCTAGATAAAGATGGGCATGACAATTTTTTATCAAGTTGTTTGGTGCACTTTTGGACAACAAAAAATTATTTTTTAATTTTATCCAAACCTATTCTAGTAGAGAATTTTTTTGTCCCACTAAAAAGGGTAAGACAAGCTTGTCTAATTCTCTATACAAGGGTTAACCCAAGTTAATCTGAGTCAATATACGAATAAAACTGGTTATTATCATAATTTTTAAATATGACTAGGAAGCCGATCTAGGGCAAGACTCGGGTCACAGATCGGGTTGATCATTGACTCAAGTTAATGTAAAGATAAAAATAGTTATCATCGTAGTTTTAAAACTTGACTCGAAAGTAGACTTAAGGCTGGGCTAGGGTCACAGGTCGGGTTGATCATTGATTCAAGTCAATGTAAGGATAAAAAAATATTATTATTGTAGTTTTAAAAACTAATTAGAGGGTCGACCTAGGCATGGGTCAGGATTGTTAAGCCGAGTTGACTCGAGGCAACATAAGAATAAAAATAGTTATTATCATAGTTTTAAAACCCAACTTGGAGATCGACTCAAGGCAAGGCTCGAGTCACGGAATGAAAGGGTCAACTTGGATTGATCTGGGTCAATATAAGGATAAAAGTGGTTATTATCATAATTTTAAAACCCAATTTGAAGGTCGATCTAGGGAAAGGTCTATGTCATAGTTTAGGAGGGTCATCCTGGGTTGAACCAAGTCAATATAAGGATAAAAATAATTATTATCATAGTTTTAAAACTTGACTCAAGGATTGACCTGGGGTAAGACCCGAGTCACCATTCAAAAGGATCAACTCAAGTTGATCCAAATTAAAAAAAAAAATCCAAAGCAACATTGTTTTAACAAGAAATTTTTTTTCAAAACAACGTCGTTTTGATAAAAAATAATTCAAAAAAAAGTCAATGGATTTTTTACCTGATTTTTTAATGGGTCAAGTTGGATCAATTCTTCCTCTATTGTTTTTAAACTCGGATTGGTCCAGGTCCTGAATCGGCTGAGTTCCATCCAGTATCTATCAAAAATAAAATATGATAAGTTATCTTGTCCAAAACACACCAATACAAGACAAGACAATTACTTATCTAATCCAGTCATGTCCAGTTAATATTGTTCGAATAACAAATACTATCTAAAGAAACATATTTTAGTTTTATTATTGTATTATGAATGAGATGAGATGGGTGAGAGAAGAATAAGTATAAATAAGAAAAACAATAAAATTCCGAATTTTACAAGTTATTTAAAATGTTGAAAAGATTTATATTATCTATAGTGTTTATGATAAATCAAATTAGTACTAGAGTTTGTATGAGTTATTCTAATTTCATTTATAGTTTAGCTTTATAGGATCATCATAAATTTATGTATTTTATTTGAAGTTTTTATTTATCTCTGGGGCAAAACATATGTGAATGTGACATTTTGTGGAGAAAAATAATTGTCAAGTCATGATCTTTAACAGCAGATGAGGCAAAAAGTGCAATTAAAGGGTGTACTTGTAATATTTCGTAGATGAGGTACAAAATCAAAAAGTGAGTGTTAATTAGATGATAAAGGTGTAGTTTGTTAAACATTATATTTTCGGGGCCCACAAAATTGGGATTATTCTATCGAACAAACAGTCACCGTAATGGGCGCTTGATACAGTCTGGCTGGATGGGTCCCACGTTTGGTGAATCAATGCATGTGATATGATAGTATTATTATTATTATTAGTGGGAGAGTGACAGGTCATTAGGCTACTGCGGTGACGGGTTCTATTATACCTATCATTTGATTCTGTGTTGGGAAAGGGGAGAGTGTGCCTTTGGCTTGGGAGAGAAATTCATACAGCTGTGATTATTGAAATGAGGACGTTTGCCAGTTTAACGAACCAATTATAGGTAGCCACGTGAGGAATCGACAATAATAGGGAGTGAAGTGTAGGTTAGGTTACTTTAGCTGGATGTCTACTGGCCAAACGCGTGGGCCCTCGTAAAAAGCTGTCTTGTTTGTGTCTCTTCTCTTCTAATGGGTTACAATACATTTTGCAAAGTGAAAGCTGGCAAGGGCAAGCCGCTCTTTTTACTGTTCACATTCTTTTTTACGAAAATTCTCTGCTTTGTTCGTCAAGAAGATTATTCTGTGTGTTTTTTTCCATCATATATTGTCCGCATCAGTAGTTGAATCTTTTAGAAAATTGTTGGTATTGCCTGGGAGCCACATTCAATTTAGATAAAATCGAAATAACTCCATCGGATTTAATTAGGTTTTCTTCGTGGACAGCAAAAATTGGATTGTGGGTATATATTATCTATAAAAGAAACCCTTCAATATTAAAATTAAAATTAGTTTAGAGTTTTTCATAGAGATATTATATAAGAGAAATAGATTATGAGATATAGATATTTTTCTGTTTTGAAATTAAAAAAAAATTAATTTATTTTCTGAACGTTTAACTATTAATGCATCAATTTCAAAATTATTGTTTATTTTTCTCATCAGGTCAGAATTGATACTCTCTTTTTTAAAAATATCAAAATATAAAAAATAAAAAATAAAAAATAAAAAATAAAATACATATGGTTTTATACAACCACCCTCCTCCATATACTCCCACCAACCAAAGACCCACGACAACCAACTCTTCAACACTAACTAAAATCGAGCCATAGCCAGCAACACACCATAGCACTAGCTCCTCCTCGCAGCGACATATGAAGAAACACTGCCTCCCTAAAATAGCATAAAACAAATCGAATGGAAGAGGAAAATAAAGTCAACTGTATTGTTTGATTTTTTAGTTTTGCAAATGACAATGAGATTATTGTCAGCACAAGAAGAAAAAGGAAGAAACAATGCTTAGATCCATTAGGTTTTAGCCCTCAATGGGTAACAGCGTGTGAACCCACACGTCGTCATTGTTCCACCACTTCCGGAAATTTTCCAACACTATTCTTGAGTTTTTAGCAACTTCTCCAAATATTTTTTAATCTTTAGGAGGTCTATTTTGTAAATTTTAGATGTTTAATATGTGTGTTTCATTTACTGTTAAATTTTGAATTTTTATGGTTTGTGAAGATTGTAGAGTGTGTGAGTAATTAGTGGAAAGAATGAGGTGGGTGAGTGTGTGTGTTTGCATTTTATTTTATGTTAAATAAATAGTATAAAAAAGAAAAGAAGATAAAAAGATTAAAAAAATTAATTAACCAAATGTTTTAATTACATTACAGCCATATTCTAATTTTTGTTTTCACGTATATTTTCTAAAAAAAATTGCATTTTTATCATACTTTGAAAATACAAATCCTATATCATAACCAATTTATGATTATCCAATAGGATTTGACTAAAATTTAAAAAAACACAATTAATTTCTTGACCTTATAATGGTTAGATTTTAGTTTGATAAAATAGGGACCTCCTTATCGAGTAGGATCATTTCTCGAACCTTAGATAGACCAAGGTAAGCTACATTGTTGATTAATTGTTATTCTAAGTCATGTTTTTATTTGTTGATCTCATCTAAAATTTAAGGCAGATCTCTCTTCGTGAGAAAATCTCTATCTTATTAGGTTAAATCCTAATCGTTCCATGACCCAATTTTTAGCATCACATTTATTATCTATTTTGTATCATTAATACCTAAAAGCATACTTTATAGTGTAATTTTATACCCCTAAATATTAAAGTCTATAACTAAATTCTAACACTTCGAATACTAAATAAAATAACTGTTATGGGGTTTTTGACATGTTGGCCAAACCCTAATAGATAATCACAAATTGGTTATGATATCCATTTTGTATTTAAAATATGATAAAAATATGATTTTGTATTTTTTATAAGATATGCATGAAAAACTTGTAGGATTTGGCTGTATGCACAAAACAAAACATATTATTTGTGTTTTTTAAATTAGGTATTTTTTTTAAAAAAAATTAAACAAAAATTAGGTATTTTTAACACCGGATTCACATTTTGCAGTGTAAGTCTACAACCTAGTATTATATGAAATTCTTGAAGAAGAACATATTATATTTTCTAAAATAAAGGGTTTTTTTTTATTTTTTAATGTTTTTTTTTTGAATTTTTGGAGAAAATAAGGTATTTTTAATATTGGATTCGCATATTATAGTGTAAGTCTATTGCATGATATTAGGCAAAAATTATTGGAAAAACACTTAATGGACCCATAAAAATTTCAAAACGGTCCATGATTTTTTTTAGAATTTTTTGAAATTTTTAAAAGCTTGTTTGGTTAGACCCTAAAATAATGACAAATTAAAATTAAAAGAAAAGGCTTAGACCGTAATTATCAAACACACCCTTAGCCTGAAATCAAATGCATTAAAAATGCTATCATGTTTGGAAAACATGCCTTAAAGATAAAAACAAGGCCTTATTCCTTAGCAAAATTGATGCGAGCCAAATACGCCCTTGGCTTTTGGGATGGGCTTTTCCCAACCACATAGGCTGGGCCTATTGGCCTAAGGCTCAAGAACAAGCACACTGATTGGCTCGAGGCTCAGCCCAACTTGGTTCTTGTTAGGTTTAAAGCCAACCTAACAAACTTCTTTTTTTTTTTTTAATAAAACATCCAAGCTCAGCCAAAAAAAAAGGGCCTGGGTTGGGCCTAGTTACTTTACTAGTGGTCTAACCTAATGGCTTTCATTTTCTGGCAAAAATGCTAGTAACATGAATTAAAGATTCATGTTATCCTCATGCTTCTTCATTCATGAATAATCAAGGGAAGAGGGAAGTGTTACTTGGATAAGAAGGGAGTTTTGAACATCGGTTGGTGGTGCCTCAATAGTGGCATGGTGATCTGCAGTGATTGCTGGAAGAGGAAGAAATTGCTACCTTGTTGAAGCTAGTGCAATACTGAAAGATGGCGTTACTCACTGTTATTCTTTGATGGACTAGAAGGTTGCTCATGATGTTGTTGAACTAGGAGATGGAGGAGTTTCACTAGAGGAGGAATAATGGAGTTATTAAAGATACTAAGGTTGAGGGGTTTGGTTTATGTTTTAATTTGAAATGGTGAAAAGGCAGTGGAAAAGGTTGGAAAATATGGTGTTGAGGTTGGACTAGGGTTGGTTCTGATCAATGTTTTTAGAAAGTGAAGATAGAGGCAGAAAAAGGGGTTTTGTTGGTTTTTTTTTTCCTTTAAAAACTGGTGTAGAAGCTTACTTTGGCTCCATCTTCCCTTTTCTTTTCTACATGAAATTCATCCCTATTTATAAGGGATGAAAGAAGAACATGAGGTGTTTTATGGGCATGGTTTATAGGTATTTATTTCCTTGGGAATCATCTTAATTGTTGGCCACAAACTAGCAACTTGATACTATAAAACCATATTGTCAAAGTTGGTCAGGTCAGAGGTTTTAGCTGTTTATTACAGCGGCTAGGGCTGCAAACTAGCAAAGAAAGTGACAGGGGTGTGGTATAAAGTCAGAGGATGAAGATGTTGTGTCTTTTATCCAATTTGGAGAAGAGATGAAGCATTAAATGACCTCCAAAAATGGCTTCACAGACAACTTTTCTAGCATAAAGGTAAGGCATGACGAAACAATGCCAAATGACATGTTGTCTAAAACTATTACTTTATATATATATATATATATATATTTTTTTTTTACTTTTGTTGACCAAATAGATGTTGTTTTGATCCAAAACACATCGTTTTGGTCAAAACAACATTAGAACGCGCTGTTTCATTTAAATAGAACAATGTTATTTTTGGGTTTTTGACTTAAATTAGGTCATTAACCCCCTTTTAATTTCATCTTCTAATCTTTTAATTTAGCAAAAAAAGTCCTCAATTGAATTTTGATTCTAAGAATCAATTGAATTTTGATTCTAAGAATCAATTCAACTTCACTCGTTCCAAGTTTCAAAATAATTCATTGAGTTTAACACCTTTTTCACCTTGATCCTCGGTCTTGGATATTTTCAATTTTGTTCCTAGTTGACCTTCAAATTTCATCACTGTTTTCAATTGAATTGGGTCCCTGAATTCTTGTGCCTTTTGTAAAATGATGAAGATTGAACAAATCAAAATAGATTCTTTTAGGAGTGGAAAGTCTTGAAAATGAATAAAAATAGACATTTGGGCAAATAGAAAACTTAAAAGATCAAGTAGGAGCTAGGTCGTAATTATAAGAAGTTTGGGGCAAGAGTATAATAAACAAAATGAGGTCATTTAAATTTGCTAAAGGCTTCTCCTCAAAGCTATTTTCATCATTCATGGTCGGCTAAGAAGAACCAGAGAGAGAATGAGAGTTTTGTGTTTGTGTTCTATGTGACTTCACCTGAAGACCAATTAAACATTAGATAAGAGAGAGTTAAGGGATTACCAAAGGGTTAGAAGGGATTTAGATTTCTTGAAGGTTTTGGGAGAGCTTGTGGTAGGTAGAAATGAAAGAAAATAAAGGAGAATAAAAGTTTATATTTTTTGCATTCTATTTTCAATTTTCTTGTGATTAAGTGGTAAGCAACCTTGTTTTATGTTTAAATTTAATTCATTGTTGTGGATTAATGGATTGTGTGGATGAACTCTAGGTGAAATTTTTAGTTAGAAAAACTACTGTATTAGTTGGAGATATTAGGTCTTAATCATGAAATTGATATGAGAAAAGATTAGGTAATGAGTTTAAGACAAAAACCCAAAAAAAAAGAATCTACCCTTATTTATGCATGGAGAATTTGGCAATGTAAGAACAATGAATTTACTTGATTGCACTTTTGATCCTTTATGAATAAAATTATAGTAGTTAGTGTTAGTAATAATATAAATAGATGGAATGAAGGTAGAATTAAGGATAAATTTATAAAGGGTTGCTTTGATCCCTATTAAACCATTTTTGGCCAAAGAAAGAATTGTGGGGGAGCTTTAGTCTTGCTAAAATTCTTGTATTAATTGAATTAGTAAAGATGAAATGGAAAAAAGGTTGGGGAAAAAATTAAAGGAAATTGCATCTTTTTTTTAACTATAGTGTGAGCCATTTTAAATAGAGAATGAATATAATTAATTTGATTTGTTTTGGGAATTATGTTTATTCATGTTAAAGAATATATTGAATAAAAATGGTTTCCTTGAATGATGAATTTTTTTATAAAAATAATTTGTTATGCATCAAGCTAATAACTAGAATTTTTCTAGATAGTTTTATTAGTTGACTTGTAATTGGATTTTGAATTAGTAAATGATAGCATTTGATGCATATTTTCTGTGTGAAAGTTGTAGTTAAGAATGTTGAATTTCAAATATGATTAATTTCGTTTAATTTGAAGTTATAAAATTTCATATATAGATTAAAAATGAAAGAAAGGTCATTTTGAATTTACTAGACAATTTTATCAGTTGACTTGTAGCTAAAGTTTGAACTAGTAAATGATATAATTTCAAATATATTTCTGTTTAAATTTGTATTTATGGATGTTATATTCCAAATGGAATTGATCTTGTTTAATTTAGAGTTGTAAAAAAAAGGGATATAGATTAGAAACTACAAAACGTCAGACTGAGCCTTGCTTGACAAATTGTGTATGTCACTAAAAAAGGTAGTTTTAGGGGTGTTAGGGGCAGAACTAAGTTTTTTTCCCTTAACAAATATTGTATCCTTGTATCTAAACTTTCTAGAAAGAAGCCATACCAAAAAATGAACTCTATAACTTTGATTATGATTAAAATAAGAAATTGTTCTTGAAGTAAGGCTTAAATAATAAAAGCTATAAAAATAAAACTTGAATATACTAGAGTATACTTGTGTGTACGAATTAAAAAAGTTTCTCTTATTAATTAGATTGAGAATATAGATTGAATGAGGAGTATATATATGTGTATGAGTTAAATCTTTTCATTAATATCATATATTTTAGATCTTTTTAACATTTTATTATTATTATTTGTGATTTTGTATTCTTAATCTCTTTATGGATTGACCCCAGTCTTTCAAAGTTATTTATTACTTTGACACTACTACACTTGAGAAAAGATATCAATTATTTAATCGTGTCACTGACAAATGCTTATAACTCTAGCAAACCAATATGCTTGACAATAAATTCAGCTAACCTTTTTGGTTTTCAACAATTCAGCTATCCCTTATAGATGCCAATAACTTCGGCAAACCTATTAGGTTGCCAACAATCCAGTTATCCCTCATGGATGCCAATACAATTGTTAGATCTTCAATATTGTTCCTTTTTTTTATTTAAATTTCCAATAATCAATACACTTTAAAAGAAAACAAGGTACTTGCAATAATAAAACTTACTGACTTTTAACTTCAATTGAGGTGTTGAACACCTACTTGCAACGTGTATATGTCCTGCTCCACTAGCACGTTGTCCAGCTCTAGAAATCACTCTTGTATCAACAAGATTCTTAAACCATTATCAATATACCGAATCAACCTAGGAACCATATCTTGCCTTCTATTTACCATATGTTTACAAATAAACAACAAGGTAAATTTATAGGATTCAATACATATCTATACTTTTTAATGTTCCTATCATTTAACAAAAACTAAATTTATCATTTTCTCAAGATATATTCATTTATCCATACAACAACACATAATCATGTATTTAAACACGTCAAATAGCATTCATATACTCAATTTTAGTTAACTTCTTCACCTTAATATACATTTTCAAACATAGCACTTTAACATATTTGACTCAACCTTTTTCACACATGTTAGATCACTATATAACATTGATTGTCTGTATAAACTTACTTAATATGACGACTCTTATCATTCCTTTTCTTTTTATCATGTATTTTTTTTTTATTGAAAATCAACACATAATTTCCAAGAAATTTATTTCCTCTTCCTTCATTCTTGATATGTTTTAACATGTTCAAACTCAAATTTCAACAATAATTGAAATAACAATCCGCACAAAAACTATACCTATAAGAATCATGTGTTTCATTAAACCTTTTTCTTCTAAATTTATTCTTAAATCCATTTGTTTGCTCATATAAACAACCATTATATAAAAATTCTTATACAATTTTCCATTCCTTTCTCTGTAACATATTTTAGCTGAATGGCCTCCATAAAAAACCTATGAATTCTTTTTAAATTCTTGGTCAAGATCATTATATCACATTGAAATTCAAGTTTTAAATCAACAATCCAATACAATATCACATTTAAAAACCTTTCTTTTAAAGGCCAAGACATCCAAGTCGATTTCCCTTGTATTTTCTTTGAAATGTTTCTCAACATTCCAAATCAATCAACTCATTTACATATTTAGTAACTAATACACATGAATACAATTCAACTTTTATATTCCCATTTTTCAAACTTTGGTTGAGTGTTTCCCTATGAGAAATCATAGGGATTTTCTTCAATTCTCATCATAATTTTACTTTACCCAAACCATGAAATGTGTTTAACAACACAATCCAAAAAAATATTAACAACAAGAACATATTCTACCACTATATCTTCCATAAACCCTAACATCCACACAATTTAAATTTCAACATCCTTTTAAATTCATCCATATCACAAAGAAATCAAGGCAAATATCACTTACCCTATGATCTATAATGGTTTTTGTGAGGATTTTCCAAGCCAATACTTCATATCTCTTCTTTTTCCTTATAACTCTCAATTTTTGTTTTTCATTTTAAACCTTTTCTTTTCACCAATTTTCACTCCCCACAACCCTTCAATGGTTTTTTTTTTCCTTTCAAAAACCCAATTAAATTCCTTCCTATCGAGCAATTTTTGATATTTCACTCTCATTTTTATGAAGAAAAATAGAAACTATGGCCTCTCTTTCTTTCCAAACTCATCCGCCATAGCCTATTAAGTGGAGGATTTTTTTTTTGCTTGGTTTGAGCATTTTACATTTAAAATATCTCAATGTGACTTTTTGTAAAACATAATCGGTTTTGTACCTATATCAAATAACCCTCCCGAACTTTGACTGACTTGAAATTTTAGCTTAAGGTATAAAATATGTTAGGAGATTCCTTATAAAAGTTTATCCCGATCCAACAATCATATTAAGAGTTATGCATGATAGCTTAAAACTGGACACCAAAAAATCCAAATTCTCTTGTTTAATCCTTGTATGGACACTATTAATCATTCCACTAAATCCCTAACACCATTTTTTATTTCCAAACATATTTATTTTGATTTTTTTATTCTTTTATCCATCAAGATTCATTATCAATTTTGCAAATCTTATAAATTTTGAACCTAAAATTTGTAAATCTTTTTTCAACTTTAACAATACCTTTAAATTTATTTTTTGAAGTCATCATTTTCATTACTCGTCTCATTTATTATCACTTCCATCATTTATTTATTTCTCTTTTTCATTACTTATCGGGATCTTACTTTCTCTGGTCCTATATTATGCAAAAGTTTACATTTTTCCGTATAAAATCTAATGAGCTTTTCTCCATCTTTGGTTTTCTTAAGGTTTTTCAAAGTTTTTTCTAAGAACTAACCAAAGAAAAATAATTAACTCTCTTCCTCTCTTTTCCTCTTCTCCATAGCTAGCCATACAACATATAAATAGAAAACAATTTTGTTAATTCCAACTACATCCTTTTTTATACCTTTTGTGTTCTTTGGGTAGTATTTTCAAGATTCCAATGCATGCCAATACCAAATTTAAACTGAACAACATCAAATTTCATTAAATTATATTCCAAAACCTTTCTTTCCTCATTTATCTCTTCCATCAGGTTTTTATATGTTTTCTTTCTTTTTTATTTTCCCATTATTTTTCATATTTTTATTTTTAAACTTAATACATGAACATTTTATTTCAAATTACCAACCTCTAAAGTCATCTTTTAATTCAAATATTCAATTTACTATTTTCTCATAGCATTTACTTTACTATCCTTTTAAATTTTTGTCTAAAGGTTTACACCTACCATCAAATCAGGAAAATGGATGGAAAGAAGATGAAGCCTATATTTCAAACTAGATAAAGATGCATGACATGATCAAAGAGTTGATGTCTTATCCCAAGTGTAGGAGTGTCGAAGTAATAAATAACCCGACAAGACCGGGTCAAACCATAGGGAGGTGAACTATATAAATTATAAATAATAATAGTAATAATGATGATGATGATTTAAAGAGGACTTTGAGATGTGAAGACTAAACAATGATAAAAATAGTTGTCAAGGTTAGAGGATCCACTAATAGTATTTCAAATAAATATAATATAAACTCTTTTTATTACTCAACTGGAAACCACATATAAAGAAGGTTCCAATTGGATGATTTATCGTTATTAGCTCATTATAAATTATTAACATGATCATATCAATCATCTTATCTAAGTAACACTATACTTGTAAATATTGTTCGGTATTCATGATGCTAACTTATGTTAACAATAAATCAAGTTCCTCTCATAACAACGATGTCGGCTGAAGACTATGAATGATCAAGCATTTGATGTACCAAGTGTTATACAACATAAATCTAGATAGTCATTTAACAAGTAAGGTATTAATAATTAGTAAGATAAAAAGATAAGATATGCTAATAGCAAACTTTCTTGGATATAAACATTGAAGTCCATGTTGAGTTTATATTATACATATTCTAACACCATTAGAGAAACCTTTTCACCTTGACATAATTAACTTAGCTAAATATAATGAAGAAGAAGAACATAAATAAACTAGATAAGAATATAGTTATGATGAAAGACATAAACAAGAGATTAATGAAAGGAAAACTTAAGTATTACAAAAATATAATGAAAGAAAGCAAGAACATGATCTTGATCTTAAAACCAAGATGACTAAATATATGGCAAATGCCTCCTTTTATAGGCTAAAATTTAGAACTATTGATTGGTTGACAAACTATTTAGTTGGTGGCCAACCATTGACTTGGTGGCTGGTTTTTGATATTGTTGGCTGCTGGTTATTGATATTGTTGGCTGACTAAAACGTCATTGCTAACATCAAAATTAGAGCCCATTGTACGAATGAAAGTTGTGGGCAATTTTCTTAGCTTTCCAACAAAAAAAAAACCAGAGCTCATTTGGACTTCTAGAACTCGAGATATGAGCTGAAAACCGAACAGTGTCTGAGTTGCAGGATAGATTCCAACTTCTCCGTTAATGTTAAGATTTGAACTTGAAAATGGCAGAATTGAGTCTTGGACTCCCATGAAAGTTTTAAGTCTATGTCTTCGCTTTCCATACATATAAAGCAAACCTAAATCCAAGGTCTACAACTCCATTTATAACGCAATAACCAAATGGTGTTCCAGTTTGAATTGAACCAACATCTTTTCTCTAAGTTTAGTCCTCTTTTTGTCTCTTCACTTTCAATAGTTAATCACATCAATCAATCATTTGAATTGTGAGATATACTTGTATTAAAAATAAACATTTACCATAAATTAAAGATATCTTAAATTATCAGACTTGTTATTATAAACATGTTTTAGTTAAGGAATTTATTGATACTTTAGTGCAATATGATGATATAAAGCCTTAATGAGAATGCACTTTTAAGTACTAATCAATGCATGCATGACATTTAAAGCATTGTATAAAGTTTACATAAAATTACATAAGAAAAAATCTTCAATAAAATCCAACAAATTTCCAATAAATTTTGAGTTGTCAAAGATTTAGTAAGGATATTATTGATTTGATGTGATATCTAAGATTCCAGTTTTAAAAGGTATGGATAACTCATGATTGTGACTTAATCCTTTTTCGACCAGAAGACAAGCACCTTCTTTATGAACAAGTAGATTTTAGAACATTTTTGAAAATCATTTTAGATAAATCTCTGAATTTCTCACCACCGAGTAGGTCACCTATTACAAAGAGACTATTTTCGAGAAATCTCTATATTTCTCATAACTTAGTAGGTCACTCATTATAATGAGACCATTTTCGAGAATTCCTTTAATTTATCACCATCGAGCAGGTCACTATTACAATGAGATAATTTTCAAGAAATCCCTGAATTTATCACCATCGAGTAGGTCATCCATTACAATGAAACAATTTTCAAGAAATCCCTGAATTTCTCACCATCAGGCAGGTCTCCCATTACAATGAGATAATTTTCAAGACATATCTGAATTTCTCACAATCGGGTAGGTCACCCATTATAATAAGATAAATTTTTGAGAAATCCCTGAATTTCTCACAACCGGGGTAGGTTTCTCATTACATGAGACCATTTTTAAGAAATATATGAATTTCTCATAACCACGTAAGTCATCCATTATAATGAGAATATTTTTAAGAAATCTTTTAATTTCTCACCACCGAGTAGGTCATCCTTTACAAGGAGATAGTTTTCAAGAAATCCCTGAATTTCTCACCACTAAGCAGGTCACCCATTACAATGAGACTATTTTCAAGAAATATCTAAATTTCTCACAACCAGGTATTGCAATGAGACCATTTTTTAAAATCTCTTAATTCCTTACCATTGGTAGGTTAGCCATTACAATGATATCATTTCCGAGAAATGTATGAATTTCTCATGGTTAGGTAGGTCGCCTAAAAATTAAGATCATTTTATTTTAAAAAAATAAATCCCCACTAGAATTGCCTCTTAATTTTAATGCTTTAGAAAAACACCTTTTTTTTTCACAAGTTTATTACATAAAATCTTTCTACAAGGTTTTACTCTATAAGCATTATAAAATATTTTTAGGAATTTTACAAGGAAGATTCCTCAAAAGCACCTGGCAAGGTTTTGAGCCTAACAAGGCTCTTGTTGAGTAAAAACCCAACAAATTCCAATTGATTAAAAACCTAGTAAAGTTTTAGCAAAGAAAAATTCCAGCAAAACTCCATTAAATAAGAACCCAATAAGGTTCTGAGTACAACAAAGGCTCTAGTTGAGTAAAAACCTAGTAGGGTTTGAACTAAGAAAGAGCATTGCAAGACTTCAGCAAATAGGACCCAATAATGTTCTGAGCCCAACAAAGCTCTAGTTAATAATAATAAAAAAAACAGGAAGGTTTTAGCAAAGAAGATTAAAAAAACACTTCAACAAGGTTCTAAGCCTAGTAAGACACCATTTGATGATAAAAGGTTCAATATGGACAATCCTAAGAAAAATCAGAAAATGTTCCACACCAGAAGATGAAGCTAATGCATCTAAGACACCATTAAAAAATCATCATCAATCAAAATTGATTATTTCACTCATGAAAAATCCTAGATATTTTTCATAATGGATAGGTCACTCAATCATATATAGGCCACGAGTAGGTCACCTAATCACAGACCATGGATAGTTCACCCGAACACAGACCATTCATGATAAATCCTAGATATTTTTCATACAATGGGTAGGTCACCCAATCACAGACCATGGGCAAGTCACTCGATCACAGGTCATGTATAAGTCACCTAATCATAGATGATAAACAAGTCACCAAAACACAGACCATTCATGGAAAATTATACATATTTTTCACACAATAGACAGGTCACCCAAACACAGACCATTCATGAAAAATCTTAGAGATTTTTCACACAACGAGTAGGTTACCCAAACACCAACCATTCGTGAAATATTCTAGATGTTTTTCACACAATGGGCAGGTTATTTGATCATAAACTATGGGCAGGTCACACGATTATAGACTATGAACAAGTTACCTGATCACTGACCATAAGTATGTTACCCGATCACAAACAACGGACATGTGACCCAAACATAAATCACGAGCAGGTCATCCGATCACAAACCACAAGTAGGTCACTCGAACACAGATCATTCATGAAAAATTCTAGATATTTTCCACATAACAGGAAGGTCACCCGAATAACAACATTTTTTTAAGACAAAGAGAAAACCCTTGATTTTTAAAATAATTGAGTTTTGAAACATCTACAAGGATAACCTCATCTTGATTTGTTATTATAAAAAATCCTTAGTAGATTTTTCTTCTATCTTGGGAAGGCTTTCACGCCTTTTCTTTTCTTTACAAATTTACTTTTTAAGTCTCTTACAAGACTTCATACAGTAAATATTGTAAAGAGATGACATTTATCATAACTCAATTTTGATATTTTTTCAAAAAATCCAAATATATATATATTTTTTGTCATTTTCAATTTTTTTTTTGAAAGAATTCAAAATTTTACTTTTAATGCATTCAAATATTAATACATTCATTTTAAAATCTTTAATGATTTTTTTCTCATTAAGTTGATTAGGTACTATGCAATTGAAAGCATAAGACAATATATTACATTGCCTATAAATAGTGATAAAATCTAGAAGAGAAAGCGGGGACATAATAAAAAAAAAAAAAAATCTAGGGTCATAAATAGACCAGAAAATAAAAATAAAAAAACTTATCAAAGACCTTTTTTTCTTCACGTAGCCGCCACCTGCATAGAAAAAAGAGAAGAGACCATGCTCTTCTCTTTAAAATCCCACAGACGTATTTCCTCACTTCTTTTGGCCTCAACAAGCCATGAGCCACCAGCCACGAGAAAAAAATCAGTCTTCGTCATCCTCCAACGTAGCCAACACCCACGACAACTCCCTTTCATCATAGTCATTATCCATGCTAACCGTCAACAGTCGAAGCTCTCTCCACAACCACCGAACAACTCACCTGTGACAACGACGCCAACCACTGTCAAACAAACCAACCATCACCCATTTCCCAACCTAGATACCTCTAGAAATAACCACCATGCACGGTAGCAGCAGAACAAGAACGCCCAGCCACTACACTATCGCCACCAGTAGTAA
>Ga0325414_1002156_pt1 | contig 19678 bp, 18 predicted proteins | sample PopdelMetagenome_8_FD_206183 | JGI IMG/M metagenome (GOLD analysis project Ga0325414, IMG submission 206183) | Populus deltoides microbial communities from Bellville, Georgia, United States - Leaf-PdKOR-R3 | ecosystem: Host-associated > Plants > Phyllosphere > Phylloplane/Leaf | place: USA... | reverse complement strand
GAAGGAAAACGGTGATGAGTTTCATTGATACCCTCAGGGATGCGTTTCACTTGCAAAAAAATTAAATTCCATGTTTTTTCAGTGTTTTTTTAATAATTTTAATATGTAAATATTAAAAATAAAAAAACTTCTAATTTTGAAACTTCTAAAGATTCAAAATTGCCTGCGAAACCAAACTCTTGTGATGCTGACAGTTGCCTCCATCACTCATGGCTGAAGGATGTCTTGGTAATAAAACCTTGCCTCCCTTGGTTCTCCTTGAAGGGAAGACCATGACCCCAATTCTGTGGGGCAGTGGAACTTGACTTCAAAGCTTGAAAGATCATTTGAGTGGCTCAATCAATATCTGTATATTGACAAATATTGGGCAGCCCAGTTTTTTTTTTTTTTTTAATTATTAAACCGGAATTCCAGGTCTTCCACTTCTGGGGCAATATCTTTATTATACCTACCTCAACCTGTTTTTCTTTTTTCGAAAAATCAAACACACGAGGTTCCATTCCACCAACCATGCCTTCATAAATTTGAACACCCCACGTGGCACAGCATAAACTTTCTTGTTTCAATAGAAACAGCAAAATATCAAGACAATTCTTTATGTTACTTGTTGTGCTTGATGTCGTGCCTCTTATAAAAACTAAAAAAAAAAAAATATCTTGAATTTTATTTTTAGAGAGGAAATATCTTATTTAAAGGGTCGGAGTCGGTCACTTCATAGACTTAATAATAAGAGATTAACTAAACTAGAAGGAAGATATTATTATTCCTAAAACATTTTACTTTAAGCAAGCTATATTATTCGTTTTGTTTTAAATTGCTATAGGTTGTTGTACTATATTATCAATGATATAACTTAGTATTTCTGATTACAGCATCAATAAATATTATGATTAATAATTTTTACTCTGACGTCAATAAATATCGAAGTTAATATTTTTAACTTTGACGTCAGTAAATATCAAGATTAATACTCGTCGTAAATCCACTTACATCAAACATTTCTAGATTGAGTTTTAAATTAGTCATTGGACCCGGGAGAATGATAGAAGTGGGTTTTGGATCCTTTCAAAGAGATGCGTTTTTGGTAATTTGTATGTAGGCCCAATAGGCCATTTTATTTGGGTCAAGTTCTAATGAGCTTTATAAACAAAATATTTTTATTTATCAAAAAGTGACAAAACAACAATTTTATAAAAATACTAAAACTCGCAAAAATATTTTTGAGCACTTTTTTATGCTAAGAACTCACAAGTTAATGCAAATGAAAATTATTCACATTTTTTGGAACTTGGCCTTAATGAAAATTTTAGAAAATGTTAATAAAAATGTTTTATGATATTTTTTTATTGTTATTTTTACACATGCTAAAAAAATAAAATCATGCACCAAACACCTATTTTTACTAATCTATTCACACAACCACTTTTACAATGCTTAAAAATACTCACAACAAATACACACAATTAATTTGCAAAAACAAATCTCAAATTCTAAATTAATCAACCTTCAACAATGTTGCTAAATAGGATGAGACTGCCAAAATGAAACTAGATGTTGTACTAACAGTGGGTTTCTCGCGGCGCGTGTTTGTCACATATCACCACAAACGATGATGCACGGAATGATGCTCTAGAGTCCTAGATCGAGCGCGGAATAGCAGATTGGGTAGCTTCCCCTTTCCTTTTTGTGTTTGTGCTTGCGGCGAGAATTGATATTACTTGCAAAAATAAAGAAAAAAAAATCACACATTAAAATCGATTAATCCCCTCCTATCTTCACATATATGCTGTCATTTAGGAGGAAAAGATGATGGCATGTGAGTTAGAGTAAGAAGAGTTGCTAGTCATGTGACTTAAGGTGCTGGTTAAGGGCTAGTGTGACTCATGGTGCTAGTGTAGCCTAACTATTTTGAAAGTTGATTCAGCTGAAACAATTAAGTGAAGAAAGGTATTACTGTGAGAGAAAGGTTATGGGTTTCATATGATGATGGATCCGTCGTATGTGGTGGTGTTTAAGGGCTATTGATGGTTGTCTTGGGTTTATAGATCTATGAGAGAGAGAGAGAGAGAGAGAGAGAGAGAGCATCGTGGCTTTACTGTTAATGGAAGCTTTGGTTTTAGAGAGGGAGGTAGAGATCATTGTTATGAGGCTGGTCGATAATTTAAGGGAGTAGTTGAATTTATCGTGGATGTGTTGGCATTGGTGTGATGGAATCAATGTATCTGTTGGTATGCTGGGTGATCAGTGGTTGGTGATTTTTTTCTTCTTTTGTTTTTTTAGAGATAATGACGGGAAAAAAAATAAGAGAAAAAAAAGAAGTGTTTTTTGCCAGATCATCAATGAAAGATTTTTGGATTCTGTGTAGGAGTTCTGGCCTTTTGCTTTGTTTTTATTTTTTAGGTCTACTATTGAAGTAGAATTTTTTATCCCCTCTCAATATAGAGATTTTGATATGCTCTTCCCTTCTATTTTCTATACACTGGTATCTATATTTATAATACAGGAATCCCATAACATATAAAATTCAAATTCCAAAACAAACTCATCATTTTTTAAAAAAAATTTAAACTTGATTAGAGTTTAAAGTCAAATTTAAAAATAAATAACTATGATATTATAATGATTTTATTTTCAAACTGAAGATTAGGAGAGAAGGACAAAAACATATTGTAGTTTCTAATTTTTTCACAAGTTGACAAATCATTTTCTTAATCAAAATCAGTCCTTGATCTTTTAATTCCAAATTTAACCACTCTTTAAAATTAAAATAAAAGCCAAATGAGGTGAAAATTAGTTCATAACATTACTTGTAAAAAACTATTAAAATTAAATTTAACCCCTCTTTATATAAATGATAATAATATATGTTCTTCTACCAAATCAGATGCAACAATCACTTGGGATTCTGTGTGATGATGTGTGATGAATGGTAAAACATCGTTCTTTCAATTCCTTATAATCATCATATAAATAATCCCTTCCTTTTCCACGTGGGCTGTCACCTTCCACTCTGACTAGAAAAAATTACAGCATGCTAAACTGATTGGTTTTATAATTAAAGAAACTTGTATTTTTTTTAATTTTTAAATTTGAATCTTGAGATCAAGATAATTTATTAAATCCTTTTAAATAATTAATATATTAGACTAATACGAAGAATATATTTGTAAAATTATTCCAAATAAAAATTAATTTTCATTGACATTAAACTAATTTAAAATAATCTATACCCTCAAAATTAAGGGGAAAAAAATTATTACAAAGACTTGGGCCATAGAGTCGAAGGGGATGCCCTCTTTCAAAGTCCAAATAATTCCATTCCACAAAAGATCCGAACAATCATAGTTTAGGCCTAACATTAGTTGGTAGCCATAGCAGACTCCTCGCTATCCGCTGTCAAATTTGTCCTCGACACATAGCACTAACCCCACACGGCACTCACTCCTTTATTTTTTATATATATAAGAAAAAATTAACTAAAGAAACTCTTAAAAGAAGAGGGGGAAATCAGTATACCCATGCCGCTGTTCACACACACATAATTCATAGAAAATTTGTTTATCATTTTAGTCATTTAATTTATATCTACTCAATTAGGTCCTTTTATAGTTAAATTGATGGTCAATTTAGGTTAATTTGCAAAGAAAGAGAATGATTTTAAAGTTGTAGCATCAAAGTGAAAAAAAGTCATTAAATGAATCGTTTTATCTTGGTATCCACATGTTATATTCCAGGGTAGTTTAAATTAGATGTTATTTCATCTTAAAATTACTATAGAACGCTTCGAGATTCAAGTTGTTTTTTTTTTTTTTTATAAATCAATTTTTAGATTGTTTGAAGTCATTAAAGGGTTCTTTAGGCTATTTTATAGATATTTTTGAGTTAAAAAAATAGTTGAATAATAAATTTTTAAAGTTGAAAAGTCCTAATCCCAATTTTTTAACGACATGAAACTAAAGATGTAGATGATAGGTTATCTGTTGTCGCAGATTAAGAGTCATCTGCAAGAAAAAAAACTGGTTAGGCAGATAATATGTCATCTGTCCAACCAAGTAAAAAAAAAAATTAAAATGAACAGGCTTTGACTCCTTTTTAAAATGATTTTATGAATGAAGCTACAACATCGAAACCTTGTAAAGCTTCTGGGATATTGCATGGAGCTAGAAGAGAAGATTTTGATCTACGAATACATGCCCAACAAAAGTCTAGGCTTCTACATATTTGGTTAGGATCTTTGAATCTTTAATATATTCACCATATGTTTTTTCAAGATAATTTCATTTTAGTTGCTTCATACATATGATATGCTAGAAAGAATGCATTGGAACCTCTGTTTCATCTCAAACCCTACTAATCAAAGACTAACTGGCAAATATATCGGTTCACATAGGTTTCAGGGTTTACCACGTCTATATAGTTGAGCACACCCACAAGAACCAGGTTAAACTGGACTTCTTCTTTCTTTCAAGTATCCTATTCCAAAATCATATTCACAGCAAGTTACAATCAGACACAATGCATTCTTTGTCTCCATCAAGACTCTAGACTACGAATTATTCATAGAGATCTTAAACTGAGCACCATTTTACGAGATAAGGAGATGAATCAAACAGTCTCAGACTTTGGCATGGCTAAAAGTTTTGCAGAAAATGAAACGGAAGCAAATACCAGAAGAGTAGTAGGAACATAGTAAGAGTTCTTATTTTTTCCCCTTCTCTTTGCATAAGAAAAGAAAAATGAAATAGAAGTACGTCCATATCTTACTAGCAAAAGCTCATTAACTTGTTTGATGATATGTAGTGGTTATATGTCACCAAAGTATGCCATTGATGGTGTCTTCTCAATAAAATCCGGTGTATTTAGCTCTGGTGTTTTGGTATTAGAGATTGTCAGGGGGAAAAGAAACAGGGGATTTACTCATCCAGAACATGAACTCAACCTTCTTGGGCATGTAAGGACTTTTATTTTCCTTCTAGGTGTTTTCAAATTAGCATTTACACAAGGGTTCCAATTTTTAAGAACTGTTTCAATTAAAAAGCAAATGATTTCAAATTTCAGATATGGAAGCTCAATAAAGAAGGCAGATCTTTAGAGTTGATTGATGAATTAATAGTAAAATCCTGCCATCTTTCTGAAGTTTTAAGGTCAATCCATGTGGGCCTATTACGTGTGCAACACTCTCCAGAAGATAGGCTGAGCATGTCAGGAGTGGTTCATGTGTTGGAAGGAGATGGGGCACTGCCGCAGCCTAAAGAGCCAGGTTTCTTCACCGAAAGAAAATTGATCGAAGAAAACAAGAAAGACATTTTCCACCAATGAAGTAACAATCACAAAGGTTATTTATTTATTTATTTTATCTCAGACAGTTGATCAAAACCTATAGTTTTATTTGCTAAAGGAAACCCAAAATGGGCGAAAAGATGTTGTTCGCTTTCTTTTATTGGTTTTAAAAAGTAAGCATTTTGCTAGCATTAGCATATCGAATCCTACACCACCAGAGTTTAGATAAAGCTACTACTTAAACATCCACAATCTCAATCTCACTACTTATGGATTCAGAAGAGGATGACATATACAAAACCAACTCAACTACGAGCCATTTTAACACTTCTTAATACATTGGTTATCAAGTTTAAATTATTGATACTAAATGATCAGCAAAAGCAAGCAGAACATAAACAATCCAAATACCTGAGATAGGGTCTCGGAACAGAAAAGATATAGATCCACTCCACAACTGTCCTTCGTCTTGGCAACCAAATGCATTTACTTCCCTTCTGTATTTGTCTCTTCTATCTCAAAGAGTAACCAAAGGGGCTTGAAAAAAAAAGAAAACTTTAAAGAGTAGAGGTAGACGGCTGCACAACATAATCAAGCACAATAAAGCTCTGCAGATAATCTCTGAACTTGGCTTTCTCCAAATTCACAAGCTCTTCCTTGGAATCCAATTCACTCAATCCTGGAAAAACAGCTAGCGACGCAATCGAATAACCCTTGGCTCTAGCTGAGAAATTCTCACCGCAGCTAATTTGATGAATCCCACCATATTTCCCTTTAATCCCCTTAATTAACCCCAGTATCTCATCTTTCACTTCATCCCCCAAACCCTCTTTTAGTTTAAGGAATGACAACCTAATCGCTGAACCAGGAGGTGGGACCAATGAACCACCACCGTTGAGATCATCTGTTACCCAATCGACGGCCATGACGTCGTCACAGATTGGCTGAACCGATTCTTTAACCACGCTGACATGGCTAGGGTGAACAGCATAAACGGAGAGGTTTTCTTTAGAGGAGTAACGGCTGTGGAGCATGTGAGTGAAGGGAATAGGTGATGATTTGGTGCGGTAGAGGGCACCGGCGTTTAGGTGGAGTACGGAGTCCAGTGAGATCAGACGGTTGAGGGAATTAATCATGGTGTTGACTTTAGAGGGGTCAGTGTTTTCTTTGACTTTGAAGAGGACTATGTGTTCTACTGTCTGGGATGGAGTGGATGATGACATTTCGATCTGGGATTTGGATGATGCAGAGTAAGGCTCGAAGGAGAGGAAGAAGGGCCTGAGTTGGTGGTTCTGAGACGAGAAAGGGAAGGAAAATGGCTTGGCGGTGCGTGAACGTGCGGCTTTAAGACACAACATTGTCATCCAATGATTCTTGGGATGTTTTGCTTCGTCGTTTGGTTTCACAACATATATCCAAGGCAGGTAGGTTAATGTTTTAACCAATGGTCATACTGCTTGCTAGCCAGGGTCAACCTTACTATTGAATAACTTGACGTATGAACGAAAAACTAAAAGGATATTTGAGGAGAATCAGATTCAAGCACGTGTAACAATAATTTTACTCTTTATTGCTTTTAATAATTGTCTTAACACCGAGTGTAAAATTGTATTTTTTATGGAATTTAAAAGTTATTTGAGAATTGATTGGGGGTAAAGTTGTTGTTTGTATATTTTATATATATATATAGTAAAAATACTATATTGCTCCTGAGAGCTCAAAAAATTGGCCTTTAGTCCAGGGATTTTTGTGTTTTTATAGATTTATTTGTAAAGTCAAATAACATTTATGTCTTTAAAATCTAAAAAATATTAGCCTTTTAAAAGAGGAGTTGTTTTGTCTTTACACATTTCATGCATAGTAAAATTTTATGTTTTACCTTTGATTTTGAAAAATTAAAGGTTGTCTTGGGAGGGTATTTTTGTATTTGCATCATTGTTTTTTCATAATATTTGTATGCCCTAGTCTTTTTAGTAATTTGTATTATTATAATATTAATAAATCAATAAAATAAGTTTGCACGTGCCACACACGCGTAGGTGCGTCATCACCACCGCGTTATTCTCGTGGTAAGTGGGGGCATGTACGGTGGCAAAAAAGATCGATTTCCTACTCACTCGATGTGAAAGGTGGCAATGCATCTTTTAGAGTGACATGTTTTGTCATTTGAGCTGCGGTTTTGCGATAATTGATTTTTTTCCTCCTCCTCTTTTTTTCTCTCTCCTAAGTCTTGGTATACATATAGAGCTTTAACAAATTCAATTGTGTCCTTCGGTTTATATTTATTTTGGATTTGATCCTCATTTTTTTTATTGGATGCTTCTTTAAGTTTGTTTTGTTTTTAATTTCGTTCCTAATCATTTAATCTCATTAGATTTTTTATATATAACCTGGTCCTTATTTTTTTTATTGCTATTTTTTTATTCTTTTCATTATTCTTTTTTATATTTTGTCCTTCGGAGTTTAATTTAATTTTATTTGGTTTCCAATATGTCCTCATTTTTTTATTGCTCATTTTGTTTTTCTTCATTTATTTTGTTTTTTAATTTAGTCCCTAATTAGTTTCTTTCAATTATTTTAGTGCACTGTTTAGTCCTTATTGTTTTAATAGTAATTATTTTAAATTTTAATTGGTTTGAAATTTTTCTTAGTGGTTTTTTAATGTTTGATTTGTATAGGATAATCTCAGTCTCATAACTCAGTCTACTAGTTTTGACGATAAACCTGGTTTAAGTTTGATCTTTTTTCAGGGTTTTTTTTTTAATTGGTTTTTTTTCATTACTTGATATTGAATTATTGGCCTTGAGCTTTTTAATTTGTTCTGCTTTTCTTTTTATTGGGTTATTCCTGCCTCGTATCTCAGCAAGTTAGTTAAGTTAACCTAAGTTGACTTGGTTTTTTTAATTATTTTTTTATTTTATGATTTGCCGTTTAATTATTGACTCTTGAGCGTGTTTTATTAAATATTATTTAAAAACAAATGTACGTGTCAACGCATGATGGGTTATCCCGAGTTAGCTTGCATTTTTTTACTAAGTTTTTTAATTTAACTTCGATAATTTTTGCTAAGTGTTTCTTTTAGAAGTCTCATTTTTTTCCTTAATTTTTTATGAGTTTTTTCTTTTTAATTTCATCGTTTTGTATGCAATAATTTTCCCTTAAACTTTGTTATTTTTTCGCTTTTCTTTCTGTTTAGTTATTACCTTGACGAGTTGGTAAAGTTAACTCGGGTTAGCTTGAGTTTTTTTGAAGTTTTTTTGTTGAACTTTGTTGTTTTTGCTTGGTACTTCTTTTGAATTTTTTTATTTATCCCAGTCTCAAATAGCGAGTTGCGAATTTATCAAGTTAAGCCGAGTTGACTCGAGTTTGCTTATTCAGCATTACATTTTTTTTTTCATCTTTAATATTAGGTTATTAAATCTCGAATTTTACGATTTCTTTTTGCTTTTCTTTTTATAGGCTATTTTAGTCTTATATCATAAGTCATGCTTTAGTAAATTTAACTCGATTTATCATGGATTAACATCATTTGAATATTATCTTGTAGCGTTGAGAAAATTTGGACTAGCTAGTGGCACATTGCTGGACACCTATCTAGTGCTAATTATTTTCAAACAGATTGTTTACCTTATATCAGCAATATTAAGGATGATTCCTTGAATCATGCTGCAGATCCCATAAGTCACAAATCTGCCAATAATCAAGCATGTAACAACTAGGAAATAAAAGGAAAATTGTTTGTGTATGTTAACTTTGCTTTCTTAACTTTGTAACCGTTAGGCAGCATATCACTAACTTTAGCTTCCGTTGTTAAGAATAGATTGTGCAGGCTTTGTAATATAGAATACTAATCTTTGTATTAGGGATATTCTTGTGTGAGCAATATAATATTCTTTTGTAAGCAAAAGCCAAAACAAACTGTCCAATAGTCTATATTCAATATGGTATCAGAGCATCACTCCACCGAGAATTTGATCCCCAACCCTGAAAATTTTCTTTCACCCATCATAAATCCGCATTCCACCACAGAAGCTCCACTTATTGCCCTGAATATTGCAACCCAAATCAATGAGAAACTTACACCATCAACCTTCCCTCAATGGCGTGCACAATTTGAAACTCTTTTAATTGGCTACAATCTCATTGACTATGTTACTGGTGATAAACCATGTCCTCTCCAAAATAATTCCTCTGTTTCCTCTCTTCAAAAATCTCATTGGGTCAAGCAAGACAAGCTAATTCTAAGTGTTATCTTAGCCTCCACTACACCCACCGTCACTCCATTTATCTCCGCTGCAGCAACATCCCAAGCTCCTTGGTGTAAATTAAACACCATGTATGCCAGCAAATCACGCAGTCATGCCATGCAATTAAAAGAGGAACTTACTTTAATCAAGAAAGCCAGTCGGTCGATTCCAGACTACATACACACTGTCAAGGCTCTTGCTGATGAGATTGCATTCATTGATCATCCCATTTCAGAGGATGACCTTACTCTTTACATTCTAAATGGTTTGGGACCCGATTACAGAGAAATTGCAGCACCAATCCGGGCACGGGAACGCCCACTGTCTTTTGAAGAACTTCATGACTTGCTTGTTAGTCATGAATGTTATCTACGTCGTCTTGATGCTACCACGCAGCAGCTCATTGCTACAGCCAATTTCTCCAATTGCCGCTCGACCTCTGGCTCTTCAAATGGAGGTAATGTTTACAGGAGTTTTAACAAACTAGCAAAAGAAGGCTACTTTAAATATGATGGTTCACCTGCTCCATCTCGTTATAATGGTAATGGTAACTCACATGACCATAAGAAGCACAACCAATTTAATGGTCAACGCAGGTATTCACCAAACAGCCAAATATGTGATCAATTTGGTCACACTCCTAAGCATTGCTCACAGTTCAACTCCTGTAATGCCACGGTTAATTGTGCCTCCACATCACAAGCCAAGGATACTAAATGGCTTATTGACTCTGTTGCTTCTCACAATATCACCGGTGATCTTGCCAAATTATTTGTTCATTCCGAATATGATGGTACTGATGAGGTTGTCATTGGTGATGGATCAGGTTTGCGTGTTTTATATACTAGATCATTAGCATTTCATTCACCCACTCGTACCTTTCATATCACTGATACTCTTTGTGTTCCAAGTATACACAAAAATCTTATTTATGTTCATCATTTTACTCTCCGAAACAATGTTTTCATTGAATTTCACCCTTTCTTTTTTCTTGTCAGGGATCAAATCACAAGGGCGGTCATATTCAAAGGTGTATGTGAAAATGGTGTTTACACACTCCTGAAACTCACTGGTATCCTCTCCAAAAATGGTTGCAAATGTGCATGAACGGACGTCACTTGATGGGCGGCACAAACGTCTAGGACATTCGTCTCAAAAACTTGTTAACCAAATTATCAAGTCTTTTTCACTTCCAATAAAACACAAAGATCACGTATCTTATCTTTGTACCTCTTGTTCAATCAATAAAGCTCATAAGCAACCATTTCGTCCAACTAGTCTTGTAAGTCATGCACCACTTGATCTCATTTATACCGATGTTTGGGGACCCTCCAATACAGTTGGCCTTGATGGTTCACACTTTTACTTGATTTTGATCGATCATTTTACCAAATATATATGGTTTTATCCCATGTCCAATAAATCTTGTGTTAGCCGTATTTTTCCTCAATTTAAACACCTTGTTGAAAAAGAATTTCATACCACAATCAAAAGCATTTATTCGGATAATGGTGGTGAATTTGTTGCCCTCAAATAATATTTTTCTATCCATGGAATTAGTCACTACACCACTGCCCCTCATACACCTCAACAAAATGGTGTATCAGAACGTCGCCACCGTCACTTAGTAGAAACTGGTCTCACTCTACTACATGATGCCTCTCTTCCTCTATCTTATTGGTCTCATGCATTTTCCACAGCTGCATATCTCATTAATAGGCAACCAACTCCCCTGCTCCAAAACAAAACCCCATTTAAATCTTATTTTGTCAGCCCCCTAATTATCTCAAATTAAAAATTTTTGGATGTCGCTGTTTTCCCCTCACAAAACCATACAATACAAATAAACTTCAACCAAAAGCCACCATGTGTTTGTTTCTAGGATATTCTACAACTCAGAATGCTTACAAGTGTATAGACTTATCCGCCAACAAACTCTATCTCTCTCGTCGTGTCCTGTTTGATGAAAGTCACAGCCCATTTCACGCACTCACTCCTGCATCAAGTTCATTTACTCCCTCCTCTTCGGCGACTGTGCCACTCATCGGTGTACCTGCTTCACTACAACCTTCACCAGTGATCTTGGATCGTGCTGCCATTTCTGCATCACCTTCAGGTACCGTCTCTGCTCTTCCTTTTTCTGTTGAGGAATAGTTGCCATTTAATTCTCCATGTTATAGTCCTACTGTTGTTCATCATAGTGAGAATATCACTTCCTCACCATTTTTGCCATAACATCGGCTTCTCCTTCACCACTCACCGCCAATGTTGCTATCCCTGCTCATCTTTCTCCCACTGTGATTGATGTTGTTCCTAATCCTCAGCCCCAGCGAACCCATTCCATGATTACTAGGTCCTTGAATCAAATTTACAAACCCAAGCAATTTCATGTTGTTACCAAACATCCCCTCCCTAATGCTATTGAACCCAATTATATGAGCCAGGCATTAGGTGATTTATGGTGGCGCCAAGCCATGTTTGCAGAGCTCACGGCTCTAATGCGACACAGCATATGGACCTTAGTACCTCCCCCGAAACATTGTCTTCCCATCGGCTGTAAATGGGTGTTTCAGGTTAAGAGGAACGCTGATGGGACGATTGATCACTTTAAGGCGAGACTTGTTGCCAAAGAATTCAATCAACGTCCTGGGTTAGACTACAAGGAAACATTTAGTCTAGTTGTGAAACCAGCTACTATTCGGTCTGCATTGACTATTGTTGTCACCCAAGACTGGCAATTGAGACAACTTGATGTTAATAATGCTTTTTTGCATGGTCTGTTAAATGAAGATGTGTATATGGTTCAACCTCCGGGTTTCAAAGATGATACCCATCCTCACTATATCTGTCGCATGAACAAAGCCATTTATGTCCTCAAGCAAGCCCCACGGGTTTGGTATTCTACTCTCAGAAGTGCCATTTTAGAATTTGGTTTCATGAACTCCAGAGCTGATTCCTCGTTCATTTATAAGATAACATCTGTTACTTGTTACTTCTTGGTGTATGTGGATGATTTGGTTATTATAGGAAATGATCCAATCTTTGTCTCATCCATCATTGACCAACTAAGCAATCGGTTCTCTGTAAAAGACATGGGTCAGTTGCATTTTTTCCTGGGCATGAAGGTTATTCCTACTACTACAGGTCTGTTTTTGTCTCAGCACAAATACATTAAGGACTTGTTAACAAAGCTGAATATGCAAGGCGCAAAAGAAGTTATCACTCCATTATCCACTACTACTATGCTCAAGCTTCTTGATGGCACATCTTCGGTTGATAGCACTGAATACAGGAGTATTATTGGTGCCCTGCAATATTTATCTCTCACCCGACCTGACATTTCTTTTGCAGTTAACAAGCTGTCCCAATTTATGCATAAGCCAATGACAACACATTTAACAGCTGCAAAACGATTGCTTCGATACTTGAAGCATACAATCTTCCATGGCATTCATATTCGCAGAGACATGAACCCCAAATTCATTACATATTCTGATGCTGATTGGGCAGAAAATTGTGATGATCGAAAGTCCACTTCAGCATACATATATTTTCTTGGTTCCAATCCTATTTCCTAGAGCTCAAAAAAACAACAAGCTGTGACACGGTTGTCCACTGAGGCTGAATATCGCGCCTTTGCCTCTGCTGCCTCTGAAACGCTATGGTTTTTAGCCCTTTTTACTGAACTTGGCTATTCCACCTCAGCTCCTCCATAGCTCCTCTGTGATAGTTTGAGCGCCACACATTTGAGTTTCAATCCGGTTCAACATTCTAGGATGAAGCACATTCAGATTGACTTGCATTTTGTTCGTGATCTTGTTCAGAAGGGTACTCTTCATGTTCATCATGTCAATACACAAGATCAACTGGCTGACCTCTTGACGAAACCTCTATATCGTCAACGGACAGAACTTCTTTGAGTCAAGATTGGAGTAACCGATGGTGACTCCATTTTGTGGGGGCGTATTAAGGATGATTCCTTGAATCATGCTGCAGATCCCATAAGTCACAAATCTGCCAATAATCAAGCATGTAACAGCTAGGAAAATTGTCTATGTAGGTTAACATTGCTTTTTCAACTCTGTAACTGTTAGGCAGCATATCCCTAACTTTAGCTTCCCTTGTTAAGAATAAATTGTGCAGGCTTTGTATATATAGAATACTAATCTCTGTATTAGAGATATTCTTGTGTGAGCAATATAATATTTTTCTGTAAGCAAAAGCCGAAACAAGCTGTGCAATAGTCTATATTCAATAAGCAAAACGTTCGTAAGATATCCTCAATGAGAAACTGCTCTGCAGTTTGCAAGAAATTTTACAGTACACGGCGTAATTTGAGATCTCTCAAAATGGTCATGGACAGTTCTTATCACGGAAGCAAAGAAAGTCATGGAAGCTAGTTCTATGAATGTGCCACCATGGAGTTAAATAACTTGAAGCTCCATTTCTTTACACTTCATGCGTACCTTTTATTACACCAGCCTTACATACCATACATATATTACCAAAGTTGATCAAAATACATTATTTCTTTGTGGGATGGCTGAATTATATATGCCTAGAACATAACCACAAATTAATATTTCGAAAAGTAGAGACTAACCATCTAGAAAAATACAAAATATCAGCGCAAAATGCAATCTATCTTGGTCTTAACTCTGAAATCGAGCATTCATTAACTGAACATGGTTTGCTCAGGCTGGATGAATATCTTGCTTCAGCCAGATCCCTTTCAGTGAAGAAACCTGGTTGTTTAGGCTGAGGCAGAGTATCATCATCACGTAACATCAGAACAACATTTGACATGTTTGGCCTATCTTCTGGATTTTCTTGCACACACAATAAACCCACATGAATCGAACGTAGCACTTCAGATAAATTGCATGCTATTACTAGTGATTCTTCAACCAGTTCCAAAGGCCTGTTTTCTTCAAACAATCTCCAAGCCTGATAAGCAGAATCATGTAATTAGAATAGATTTGATATTTAGATATAATAGAATACATCCCTGGACTCAAGGATCCAGAATCCGTCATGCATTTCATTGTCAGATTCAAAATATCTACAGATATTTCAAGCATTTGAAGTGTCCAAAGACAGAGAACATGCCAAGCACTTGGAACCTAACATAGGTGTGGTATGGATGGCTTACATGTCCTAGAAGGTTGAGGCTGTGGTCTGGATGAATGAATCCTCTGTTCCTGTTCCCACTCACTATCTCCAGCACCAATACGCCGAAGCTGAACACGTCCGATTTTAGTGAGTAGAGTCCATGATTTGCATACTCAGGGGATATGTAGCCACTGCACTTATTCAGGGAATGCTAAGTTTTATTAGTGAAAAAATGAAGATAAAAACACACACAGGAGGAGACACTTACTATGTACCAGCCACTTTATTAGTATTGGCTTCAGTTTCGTTTCCTCCAAAACTTCTAGCCAGGCCAAAATCTGAGATTTTTGGGTTGAGTTCATCATCCAATAAAATATTGCTGGCTTTCAGATCTCTATGAATTACTCTTAGTCTTGAATCTTGGTGAAGATAAAGTAGTCCACGAGCAATCCCAAAGATAATGTTGCAGCGCTTGGTCCAATCTAGTAGAAAGCTGTGTGTATTTTCTGTCAAATTGTTTTCCCAAGTCAAATCATTCTAGCTCTGATCAGCTTTTAAAATGCATATAAAAAACTAGGATTAAAGGTAATCCATACTTAAAAACATAATAAATGTTTAATTAAAATTACAATTTGGTACGGCAGCATGTGTGACCATGAAAGTGGAGAAAGCTTTAAGGTGCAGTAATTGGAAAGAATTTGAAGGGGTTTTGGGAGATTCATACCGAAAATAAAAATGTCCAAGCTTCTGTTAGGCAAAAACTCATAGATCAGTATCTTTTCATCTCCTTGAATGCAGCATCCTAGAAGCTTCACTAGATTCTGGTGCTGAAGTTTCACTATATAATTGGCCTCATTTTTGAACTCATCAAGTCCTTGTCTTGAGTTCTCAGAGAGCCTCTTCACAGCTATTTCTCGCCTGTCTTCTAATGTTCCCTGAAATAATCACTCAGTATCATAAGCAATCATACTTAGTCTTGTGAAAGTCGGGAGTCATGGTATGATGTTGCACGCTACTTGCATCTGTTGTAACTCTGAAGTTTGAACACTTTCTGAAGAGTCATTGTTTTATTCTTAGAAGGCTCAGTCCCATGGATGTTCCAAGGAAACTAATACCAAAAAAAATCAATGGTGCCATGAGTTTGTACCATGAAATTTTGAAGCCATCTAGATGCCTGATTCTTTATAGATTAGTACCTTATAAACAGATCCGAAACCCCCTTCTCCAAGTTTATTTTCAACAGAAAAATTATTTGTTGCACAAGCCAAAGTACCCAAATCAAACATTGGTAGCTCTAGATCTTCCTTGTGCATATGATCTGCACTTCTTTCCAGAGCATCTGCTATTTTTCCTGCAGGAGGAACTGGCATGAATAAGAACGAAGCATGGGAACGATATTTTTGGCCCCAGCATGATTTCTTTACGTCACCAAATACACTCTTACATTTTAACGTTGCCTTGTATTTTTTAAAATCAAAATTTAAAAGAATCAAAACTTATCTGGAAAAGGAGAGATGGAGTATTTGTTAAATGTTCATGGTGTGAATTACGTACTGTTTTTCTGCTGCTTCTTCATCCAAACACTCAAGACCAAGGCTAGGCCAAGGAACAGAATCCCAGTAGACAACACAGTGCTTATTATGATCCTTTTCTTCGCTTTGGATTTTTTATTTATCTTGGCACCATCTCCATTATCTACAACTTGGCAGAGAAAAACTGGAGTGAAAATACAACAATAGGAAACTAAATCGAATTGAATTTAGTATGGCTAGAAATTTTTTATTAGCTACAAGCACCCTTCCTCTTGGTTATCTATCAGCAAGGATTTGTACATGATGGCAAAGGTGTGGATTGGGCAAATCTCGACTCTATATATATATAACACAGGATCCACACAATTTACTAAGAGTGAATCACTCATTTTTAGTGGAGTGTCTGGATCCTGTGTTATATATTTACAAGGAAACACAGTTTGCAAGGTGATTAAAACTAATACTGACTTTTCCTGTCTTAAGATAAATTCATACCTAGTTCTGATTCGGCCATTCGTATGTAAATCTCTTGCTCATTATCATCTAAAACTCTAATGTCAACCAGGTCGCCGAACCAGAGCAAGCACCCACTTCCTCCATTCCTGATGTCCAGATTTGAATATGCTGTACAGTTGCATTTCTCCAAGCACGTGTTCCTGCACTCCTCAAGATTCATCGTCTTGCTAAACCACGATGATTTTGTCTCAGGCATCTTCACTCCAGCGAGCTTTCGGAACCCATCTCCAGGACAATTTAGTGGAGTCCTTCTAACACAACCATTTGCCCAATCAGTCACGTTCCAATCTATTGGGGATTTTGGTACAAATCCATTCAAGCAATCACACACTGGAGAGCTTTGAATATCACAGAAACCATTTGCACCACATATTGCATATCGATCACAATTATCTGTATTTGCTGTTTCATAAAGCAACCAACTTTGTTTTTTCTCAATCCAAGTAAAGCTCGCGACATCACCATTCTGTCTTGTCACGAGCCTCCAATGCATCGACTTGTCAACAAGACTTTCTCTGTAAAATATCTCCTTCTCATTGAAAACAAATTCATATTTGTATATGGGATTTGGTTTTGTGCTAGGTACGCCACTGAACCGCAGACCATCCCAGAGTCCAGATCGGTACTTCACTTGCGAACCTTCCATCACAACCATGTCAGGATATCCATAAGGAGCAAGTTTACATGTAATGTTACCTCTGGAAGGATCATCTTCTGATTTCCATGATGTCATGGACCAATCCATTCCTGTTATTCTACTCCTTCCTAGCTTCATGCCTGGCAATATCGTATCAGTCGGATGTTCAAAACTCTGCCACAAGGAATTTTCCAGGTTGTTATCGCCCTCCTCTTTCACAACAAGGTTTCCTGACTCCAAAAGTTGAGCGGTTGGATTCCTCGCAGGTCTTGCTGTGTTGGAAGACCAAATCACGCTCCCACTGCGATCGAGAAGGATAAGAATTCCTTCCTTTGTTATCTTTAAGACCCCCAACGAATCATTAAGGGGAGTTTCTCTATTGGCAACCCAAACTACAGTTTGAACTGGTATTTTCCCATACCATATGCCCAAGTATCTGTTTTTTGACTTTCCAGGGCTGAAAAATCCTAATTCATAGGTTCCATCTGCTGAAACTATGGTATCGCCATCCCTGATGAACTGAGTTGTGTTTATGATGTGAATGGCTGTGGCCGTTACTCTATTCAGCAATGAAAAGAAGCAAAAAAGAAGTATGGGAATGTAACCCATCGTTACTTCTATGGTTTTTTTTCTGTAGCTCAGTTAATGAACGGTTTAGATGTGAAAATATTCATATTTATAGCCACAACTTCTTGACCACGAAAGCGATGTTCCATCTTTCATGTATGAGTGAACAATCATCTTCAAGGACTCCATTTTTCTCATTCTTAACGAATAGAGGATTGCATTCACATGTTTATTCAGACAACTTCTCTCTCCTCACATTCTTAATGGGGAGATTAAGACATTTTTAGATTATTATTATTATTATTTTATTATACTAAAACAAAAACATGATAAATCTCACTGTGCATTAATAAACAATTTATGTTTCATTTTAATCTTTTAAAAGGATTGGTTGGGATTTAAGTTTTATAATTTATATTTATTTTTTTTATTATATTTTAGTCTCATAATCCTAATTACAAGTTTGACATAATAACTCTGATTAATTTAAATTATATGTTTTTCTAATTAAATGATTTTTTTTTGTCGAATTAAATGATTTGTTGTTGATTGCATTAGAAAGTATGCAATTCTCACGACTCATGACTGCCGGTTCTTACGGCAATCAATGACAAAAAAACGCGTGAAATTTTTTAGGAAGACTTGGACTCGTAGAATTGAAGGGGATGCCCTCCTTCAAAGTCCAAATAATTCCATTCCACAAAAGATCCAAACAAGCATAGTTTAGCCTTAGGAGACTGAATTTTTTTTTTTTTTTCCATTTACTTCCAAATTCAAAGATAGAAGACTCCTCGCTATCCATGTCAAATTTGTCTTGGACAAATTCCACTAACCCCACACGGCACTCACTCATTTCATTAAAAGATAAAATTATCAAAACCCTAAGAATAAGTTTGGAATGCGGTAGAAACCGCGTTCTCAAAAAATATAATTTTTTTTATTAAAATTTAATATATTTTGTAAATTTTAGATCGTTTTGATGTGGTAATGTCAAAAATAATTTTTAAAAAATAAAAAAACATCATTGGTATACATTTCAACACGAAAAATTATTTGAAAAGCAACTACAAATAATTTCTAAATATTATGGGTTAGTTACTGTAGCCCACATCACTATTCACACATATATAACTCAACGATTTTTTTTTAGTTATTTAATTTTTTTCTACAACATCGGGTCCTTTTAAAACCAAATTGATAATCAATCTAGGTTAATTTACTAAGAAATAAAAGGATTTAAAGTTATAGCATCAAAGTGAATAAGACGATGAAAAAAATAGATGGTGGTTCAAAACTTTGGAAAAAAAGTTCATTTTGATCCTATTTTTTAAATAATATTTCAGTTTTTTATATTTTTTTAAAATAATTTTAGTATAAATCTTTATTTTTTATTTTTCAGTTCTTGATTGAAAAGATTAGAGAGAGACTAGTTAAAATTTAATTGTAAAGAGAGAAAGTTGATGGTTGATTTAATTTTGATCATTAAAAAGATTAATCTTGGTATTTATAAATTCCATTCGAAAAGGAGAGTTTAACTTAAATGTTATTTCACCTTAACATTAATTTAGAAATTAGATTTAACCTTGAAAATCTTTTGGGGTTTCAAGTTGATTTTTTATTTAGGGACTAATTTTTGAATTGTTTGAAGACATTAAAGAGTTTTATATGGGTTTCTAGGTTATTTTATAGGTATTTTTAAGTGAAACAAATGCTGAAAATAAATTTTTAAAGTTGAAAAATCCCAACCCCAATTTTTTAATAACCCAAACTGGAGATACTAACAACAG
>Ga0325414_1002154_pt1 | contig 19683 bp, 19 predicted proteins | sample PopdelMetagenome_8_FD_206183 | JGI IMG/M metagenome (GOLD analysis project Ga0325414, IMG submission 206183) | Populus deltoides microbial communities from Bellville, Georgia, United States - Leaf-PdKOR-R3 | ecosystem: Host-associated > Plants > Phyllosphere > Phylloplane/Leaf | place: USA... | reverse complement strand
GTGATTTCCAAGCAGGAAGATGAGATACAGTTGTGGATTCACACCTTTGAGGTCACATGATCACCTAGTGTCGGTTTGTCAAGCCATATGTTGTGTCTAACGCTCTGTTGGAGATTGACATACTGAAATATAATGAAGAGGGATGCAAATGATGTCCCTATCTGCAACAAGGGAACTTGTAATGTTGCTGCAACCATCTTGTGGTAGATTAACTAGTCTTATCTCAGTAGGCAGTGAAGCTTCGTATTCTAATAGCTAATGTTGACAAATTTACGTAGATGAAAATAAAAAGATAGCAAGAACAAGTAATGCAAAGTTCTATTGAATAAGGTCACACCAATAATCTAAATTCAAAATTTTAGTACTGAATATTTCATCACACAAATATTCTAATCAAAATTTCATATCACTACTCTTCTAGGCTGTTTATATATTAGAAAAAAAATACTAAACAAAGATGAAAAAGATGAAAAACTATTAGAAGAGTTTTAAATCAAATAAAAAAATAAATTCTAAATTTACTTTGAAAATATAGAAAATCATGAATAGTCTTATCTGAAGACCTTTCTCATCTTGTATGGTTATGAAATTTTAATCTTGTAGGCAATAAGACCTCTAAAACCTCCTAGAAGTTTAGATCAAAATTTATGTCCTTAAACATAAAATTATATATTAGAAAAAATCCCTTATAGTAGTCTTCCGAGAAAACTCGTCCTCGAGTTTGCCAAGTTTGAATTGCTCTTACCTTGATTTTGTAGATGTCCATTCAAGACTCTACAAGCCCTTTTTTTTCTTCTCTTCAAGTTTACAACAACTTTAAACATCAACTTTAAAAATCAACTTTAGTTTTTTTATCTTAAAATTTGTATAAGAAATAGCCATTGGAAAATTGTTTCTCTTCCATTCGCTTATAGAGTAATAAGTTGCAAAACTCAAACTTCGTCAATTCTATTGTATTCATATAATCCTTGAACACATTTACTTTTGTGATAGCAATGAACTTGTAATTAAAAGAATCAAAATAGTTTAAATCAACAATTTTATTTTGGTTATTATTAGCGTTTTTTTTTTCCAGTTTGTTTACGTTGCTAATGGAATATTCATTTCATTGCCCACAGAATTGAAAACCATGTTTAGATATGTGGCATTGGAAAATATCACAGCATGCATTCCACATAATTGACAAACAAATTTTCGACGACAGTATTCTGTTGGCATTGGAAAATATCAACAAAATATGCAGTCGTCGATATTTTGCAATTAAAAATGTTTTTCCATACAACCTTGTTTAACACAGAAGGTGTTGAAAATTCAGGTCAAATATTATTTTACATAAAGTAATCAAGTTTAAGATAACAACCCTTAATTATAGATAAAATTAATTATAAAGAGAACTCTGATATATTCATACAAGTTTTTTTCATTAATTCTGTTCTAAGAAGTAGCCTCCAAGGCTATTTAAATATAAGAAAAGCATTCTAATGAGTAGAATATTAATTAAATTGAAAATTCTAATATAAATAAGAAAAAAAAAATCCAAAAACAAGGAAAATAAAGATTATTTTGAAATAGTAGCTCCAGACCTAATTTATGCATGTAAAGGAAAACTAATGGCAAGCTAGTTGCCCCAAAATAAATAAGTAATTAGAATAATTTGATAAAATTTCAACCTAATTCAGCAATTAAATCTAAAATTACACTTTTTTTTTATGGTATTAGCGTTAGAGTATTTCAAAACTTTTTAAGACCTGAAAAAAAAAGAAAGTAAACTCATGAGTGAAATAAAGTTAGAAACCATCGCAGGTACTGATACTAAACAAACAATGGTCCCAATAATGATATTAAATAATGCTGATGTATTAAATATTAGGCCAGGAAAAGTAAATGATATTAAATATTAGGCTAGATCAGTTACTTGCATTGGAAGGAAAAGTAAATTATATTACAACCAATAAATTTGGCAAATTAATATCTTCTGTTCAGCAGAGTTGAAGTTAAGGGAGAAGGATTTTTAGAATATATTCTGGAGGCTGTAATGTATATATGCAGCACTCCCCTCATGTATGTGTGTGTATATATATAGGGTTCTACATAATACTAATCATGTAGTATACTATACATGATCACAAACCTATATAAAATAAATACAAGATAAATATAAATATATATAATAAACACTTCATAATATGCCCCCTCAAGTTGAAGGAGGAGAATTCACATGAAGCTTGGACTGGAAATAAGTGAAGGACGCACGAGGAAGAGGTTTGGTAAGAACATCACCAAGTTGATCCTGAGAGGAGATGAACCGAAACCTCAATTTCCTTTTTAGCAACTCGATCACGAATGAAATGATAATCGACTTCAACATGCTTAGTGCGAGCATGAAAGATAGGATTGACAGACAAGTAGGTAGCACCCAAATTATCACACCAAATGATAGTCATGAGATCAGAGGAAAAATGAAGATCTGATAACAGAGCCCAAATCCATAAAATCTCAGCAGTACCATTCGCAAGAGCCTTATATTCTGCTTCAGTCGATGAACGAGCCACTATGTGTTGTTTTCCAGACTTCCAAGAAATAGGTGTTAGGCCGAGATATACCAAGTAGCCACCAGTGGATTTTCTGTCATCAAGACTACCAGCCCAATCAGCATCTGTAAAACCATGTAAGGAAAGAGAGGAACCTCGAGTGATGTGCAGACCATAAGATGCCGTTCCTTGGAGGTACCCGACAATTCTTTTGACAAGAGACCAATGGTCATCGGTAGGCGAGTGCATAAATTGATAGACTTTATTAACAGCATAACAAATATCCGAGCGAGTAAAAGGGAGTATAAAGTTTAGAATGAGCAATATGTGACATAACAAGTCCCTTACCATCACCGATATGTAATTGATCACTATCAAGATAGGGCTGTAACAACCTCACTTTTCAAGCCCAAAACAACAGTAATTTTTTTTGTACTTGACACACATCGTGTCGGTAAACAACAAACATGTTTCCTCACATCATCAATATACAATCCATACATCAACAACAATCAACATTTCATTTAAAAGTGAATCTTACATAAACTCATAATATTATGTTTGCATGATTAGAAATTTGCATTTAAAATATACATGCATAGACATGAGTTTGTATTCTATCCTACAAATAGTCATCACGAATTTAAGCTAAAAGGATCTAATAATAGTTATACATTCAGTACATTGATTCATACAAAGTATATCATGATTTAGAATGCAACTACATGATTCCTTGCAAAAGTAGGTTCACGTGTATTGGGTTTCCTAGGCACCTTGTTAGTGTGACGTCTCTATTGTAGTACAAAACATATACAAGAATGCAATTACTTAATAATAATAATAATAATAAGAAAATGGTCTGGCAGTTTAATGAAGCATTAACAACAACTCATGTTTGAAGTGTGACATTTGTAATTCCTTCATGTTCTTGGTATACACAACTTGCAGTACATATAGATGCACCAATTCTTACAATCAGCCATAATCTTAAATCCGACCATCCTCTTAAGGCATCATTTGTCGAGGTTAACCGTCCACTCACCCCCGGCCAACCCCTTCAAATGCCATCAGCCAAAGCTAATCATTTATTTGCCCCGATTATCCATTCAGAAGCCATTAGCCAAAGCTAATCAATCGTTTGTTCCGGTCATCCCTTCAGATGCTATTAGCCAAAGCTAATCATTCGTTTGTCCCGGTCATCCCTTCGGATGCCATTAGCCAAAACTAATCAATTGTTTGTCCCGGTCATCCTTTCGGATGCAGTTAGCTAAAGCAAATCATTCATTTGTCTTGGCCATCCCTTCAGATGCCATTAACCGAAGCTAATCAATTGTTTATCCCGGTCATCCCTTCGAATGCAATTAGCCAAAGCTAATCATTCATTTATCCCGGGCATCCCTTCAGATGCTATTAGCCGAAGCTAATCAATTGTTTGTCTCGGTCATCCCTTCTGAAGCAATTAGCCAAAGCTAATCATTCATTTATCCTCGCCATTTCTTTAGATGCCATTAGCCGAAGTTAATCAATTGTTTGTCCCGGTCATCCTTTCTGATGCAATTAGCTAAAGCAAATCATTCATTTGTCTCGGCCATCCCTTCGGATGCCATTAGCCGAAGCTAATCAATTGTTTATCCCGGTCATCCCTTCGGATGCAATTAGCCAAAGCTAATCATTCATTTATCCCGGGCATCCCTTCAGATGCCATTAGCCGAAGCTAATCAATTGTTTGTCTCGGTCATCCCTTCTGAAGCAATTAGCCAAAGCTAATCATTCATTTATCCTGGCCATCTCTTTAGATGCCATTAGCCGAAGTTAATCAATTGTTTGTCTCGGTCATCCCTTCGGATGTAATTAGCCAAAGCAAATAATTCATTTATCCCGGCCATCCCTTCGGATGCCATTAGCCGAAGCAAATCATTTATTTATCCCGCCCATCCTTTCAGATGCCATTAGCCGAAGCTAATCAATTGTTAACATTTAAGCATTTGACAATCTGATATCTGAATTAACACAATATAGTAACATTCATGATAAAATATTTTTCACTATTCAACATTATTAAAAAGGAAGGTGAAGTCACCTACCTGTAGTAGAAACTCTACTCATGCTCCCCTATTGCTGTTGTTGCACCACACTGGTGGTCCCTCCTGCAGTCACAGACTCATCTCATAAAATTTCCTCATTCAAGGATATGTTTTAGAATAATCATATCAATAGCTAATAGATCTTTCTTTCAATCATTTCTTTCTTTATATCTTACATTTTTCTCATTACACCCATTAATGTTGTTATCCTTTATCCAACCATAGTTATCATTCCTTCAAGTCGATATTACAGAGAATCCATATTCATCCATTACTCATATGTTACTTTCTATGCATGTTCATTTCCTCATAATAACATACATACATATATCATGTATATTTTCAATGTTAGTATCTTAATGTGCAAGTGTTCGTATGACTCAATTCTTTTACATTCTTATATATAGTATTCACGTGAAAGTCTACCGTTACTATCTAATTTTGAATTGTTACTGTCCAATTTCCAACTGTTATTGTCTAACTTTGAACTGTTACTGTCCAATTTCTAACTGTTACTGTCTAACTTTGAACTGTTACTATCCCATTTCCAACTGTTACTGTCCAATTTCCAACCGTTACTGTGTACACATTGAACTGTTACTGTCCAACCGTTACTATCTAACTTTGGACTGTTATTGTCTAGACATTTGAATTGTTACTGTCTACACCTTGAACTGTTATTGTCTAATTGTTACTGTCTAACTTTGGACTGTTACTATCTAGACATTTGAACTGTTACTGTTTACACATTGAACCGTTACTGTCCAACCGTTACTGTCTAACTTTGAACTGTTACTGTCTACACATTTGAACTGTTACTGTCTACACATTGAACTGTTACTGTCCAACCGTTACTGTCTAACTTTTTCTCAGATTTTTATCTATATCTAGAGTTATAGAACTCTATTTCAAGCGAGATTGGTCTCGTTGGAAAGCTAAGACACAAGGCTACAAGTTCTCTGAGAAAGGAGAACCCAATTCTACCTCTAAGATAGTCAAAACTACATTTTCTGGGTAAATTATCATGGTTTAACGTCCCCAAATCATATACCACACATGAATTAACTTAATTTTAACAACAAATTTCCCTCAATTCAAGTCTAAGAACCCTAATTCACATCAAGACATCAATTCATTATCAAATTTGAAATGACTTATAAGATCATGTTTAGAATACCTTACCCAGTACAAATTAAGGTTTTGATCTTCAACCAGTTGAAGATTTTTCAACTCCCTCATTTCTTATCTAATGACAGCCAGCCCTCCATCTTCTCTTCTTGTTCAATTTCCTTGTTAAACCCTTGCCCACAAGTGTTTATTCCATCTATAAACCCTTAATCTTGGATGGGTTCTTGAAATTTTGATGTTTCTCTCTTGATTTTGCAAGAATAAATACAAAAACTCTCTCTTTTCTTTCCTTATGATTTATGCAGAGTTTTGGGTGAGAATAGGGGTATTTATGCTCTATAATTTTTCTTATTTGCATTTAGGCCCCTACATCTTTTTTTTCTTCTTATAATTAAGTTATACCTCTTTTCATATCTTATGATTTCACCCCACAACTTTTAGTTTAGTTTATTTTCTTTAATTTAATCCAACCCTCAACATTTTCGGGTTGAATTATAATGTCTTAAAATATTTCGTCCAGAAACTTATATCCAAAAATTTCTGAATTCCTGTTTTTATTTAACTATATGCATGAATTTCTTCACTTTTATTTCTCATGTAGTTTGTTTGCAATCTACGCAACCTTTATTTTTCCCCGGGGTTTACAGGGACTCTGAACTCGTCATACTGGCAAGGTCTGGTGTCACATGCTGATTAGCACCCGTATCAGGAAACCAACCTACAGAGGAGAGTTGAGGATTCTGAAATGCCAAGTTTACGGTAGCTAGTAAATGTTGTGAAGTGAATTGAGAACAATATTTGGCTGAATGCCCAAAAACATAACACAATTAACATTTGATATTTCAAAAGTTGTTGCTGGAGTTAGAAAATCCTCGAGAATGTTGCTCCCAACTAGTCTCAGACTCACGGGAACCCTGTTGAAAACCAGACCCAAACATCTGCTGCCAACCAGATCTAGAGGTGCCATAGTTACCACCACGGTAATCTTTCCATCCATCTCGGTGACGCCCACACCTATGATAGGAATGGCCAGAAGGACCATCGAAACCACCATGCTGGGCTAAGAATGCTGAAGTCGTGGGATGTGAAGGTGTGAGCAGTAGAGGCGCTGTTATAAGGGAGCCAAGAGTGGATTGAAGGGAGCTCTTATTGAGGTATTCATAAGTGAGCAAGTAATTATGAAGATCAGAGTATGATAAAGGGTCTGTCCATGTAGACAAACTGGTCACTAAGTCTTTGAAATCACCGCGTAAGCCCCGAAATATATAGAAATTAAAATCCTCTAAGGAAAGAGGCCAGCCAGCAGCAGCTAACTCATCAAATAGGACCTTAGCTTGATGCAGATAAGCGCTAACTGAATTATCCCATTGACGCAAATCCTGAAAGGAACCATATAATTGCATAATCCTTGAATGTGACGGTGAGGCGAAAGATTTTTCAAGTGTCTACCAGATGCTATGAGATGTGTCATAGTCAACCACAAGATGTAGAATTTCAGTAGATAAAGAAGAGAAGAGAGCACTCATAATTAATTGATCTTGTTACTTTCATGAAAGAAAGAATGAATTGATAACAGGAGCTGCTGTATCGTTGGCAGTAACATAGAGTGCACGACAAGGATAGGACCCGTCAACAAAAGCATACACACCCTGACCCAACAAATATGGTTTCATTTGCATTCTCCAGTATAGGTAGTTATTGTTGGTTAGTTTCAAGGAGATAACCTAATGAGTATTTGAGAGAGGAACTACCGCAACACCATGAAGATGTGTGTTGAGAACAATTGACGCTGCAGAGGGGAGTCTAGAAAGTGCCGAAACAGTCGGTGTAGAGGAAGGTATTGCTGCCATTGTTAGAGGGAAACTACATCCAAGAGAATGAATAGGTGATGATGCAAAAAATCCAGGTGGAGGTGCCATTGAAAAACCTGACGCAGATTGCATAATTGAAAAATTAGCAAGAAGAACAGAAAGTGATGTAGCTTGCGTGTTTGCTATAAGGAGAGGAGCAGATTGAGATGCGGTAGGATCCATGAGAAGAAGAGGGAGGCACCGATTATAAATGGAAGCCCTTTTGAAATTATAATGCTTTGATACCAAGTTGAAGTTACGGGAGAATGAGTTTTAGAATATATTATGATGTGCAGCACTCCCCTCATGTAATATATATATGGATAAAGGATTGTACATAATACTAACCATGTAATCTACTATACATGATGATCAGAAACCTAATACAAGATAAATATAAATATACATAATAAACATTCCATAATAAGCAGCATATCATAGTGGGTTTGCCATCGATGGACGGGAATTGCACCTGGCCAGTAAAGGCTGACCCTTGGGCATAGGGAGTCACGTGATTAATAAACACACAAGCCGAAGCCCCCCTCAGCTACCTATAAATACACCTGATCTATGCAGATGTTGTTCACTGCTCTATTTCCCTAACCGATAAAAAACTAGCCATCTATTGAGCATCCTTGCCGAAGCAACATGTCTACTCCTGAAGCTCATCATAATGAGATTATTCGCCGGACAGCCAATTATCATCCAAGCATTTGGGGTGATCAATTCATTTTCCATCTCCCCAAAGACAAGGTCATTGCATGCAAAAAGCACAATACTCTGTGTGTGTGTGTGTGTGTGATTCTTTGTTATTTTCTTCTCCCTTTGAGAAATTTAATGATGCGTTTAATTAATATGGTAACTAAAGCAGGTGCATGAAACCATTGAATTGCAAGAAATTGAAAAGCTGAGGGAACAATTTAAGAGGGAACTCGTGGCTGCAGCTAGTAATTCATCACAACAGCTGGATCTTATAGATGCAATCCAGCGCCTAGGTGTGGCTTACCACTTTGAAACAGAGATAGAAGAAGCACTACAGCATATCTACAATAACCGTATTGATATGGAAGATGATGACCTTTACAACACTGCTCTTGGTTTTCGACTACTAAGACAACATGGCTACAACGTTTCATGTGGTAATTAGTATATGTATGGCCATTTGTTATTAGAAATTTGCATGACATAAGCTTCATACAAATTTTCAAGTCCATTTCTCTGGTGATTTAATTCAGATATATTCAACAAGTTCAAAGATGACAAAGGTTATTTCAAGCAATCCAATGATGTTCGAGGCATCCTAGGTCTCTATGAAGCAGCACATCTAGCGGTGCATGGAGAAGATATTCTTGATGAGGCCCTTGCTTTCACAACCATCCACCTCAAGTCCATGGCAACTAGTCCAGACTGTCCACTAACAGCAAAAGTTTCTCATGCCCTAAAGCAGCCCGTCCAAAGGGGCGTTCCAAGACTGGAGAGCAGGCGCTCCATTTCTATCTATCAGGACGAGCCGTCATGTAACAAAACTTTACTAAGGCTTGCAAAGTTGAATTTCAATCTCGTGCAAGAATTACATAAAGAAGAGCTTGCAGAAATTACAAGGTAATACTTGTATCCAAATTTAGAATGAATGCACGTTGACATGTTAAAATGAATATTGACGCAGAGAGCAAGTTATAATGCGTGCATAAGCGCCTTTTCTTTCTTTTTCTTTTTTTGAGGATTACTTGTGAAGCTATTTACTTCTTCAGATAGTGCTCAATATTTTATTTGTTTCAGGTGGTGGAAGGGTTTGGACTTTGCTAGAAGGCTTCCTTTTGCAAGGGACAGGGTGGTCGAGTGCTTCTTTAATTTTGGATAGTAGGTGTATATTTTGAGCCTCAGTACTCCCTCGCCAGGAAAATACTTACCAAAGTAATAGCCATGGCATCGAGTATTGATGACATCTATGATGTTTATGGCACCCTTGAAGAGCTGGAACTTTTGACAGAAGCAATTGACAGGTTTGTTGCATGGAAATGGCTCTTTTATTTTATTTTTTAAATAAGTAGAGCTTGATTAAGAGACAAATAACGGTTACAATGCGATTACAAAAACCTGGACACTTAATTTTCAGGTGGGACACTAAAAGCATGGACCAGCTTCCAGATTACATGAAAATATGTTATGAGGCACTATTGACTGTTTATAGTGAAATTGAGGAAAAAGTGGCGAAGGAGGGATGGTCCTACAGAGTCCACTATGGAAAAGAAGCAGTACGCACCACACTCTTGACTCTCTCCTTAAATCAAATACTAATATACTATGTTGTAGAAATTACTCTATTATGTTTAACTTAGTATTCATTTTTATATGTACGATGTATAACAGATGAAAGTTCTAGTCCATGCCTACTTTAACGAAGCCAAATGGTTCCATGAAAATCATATCCCGACGATGGAAGAATATATGAAGGTGGCTCTAGTAACGTCTGGTTATTCCATGCTCACAACCGTGTCTTTCATTGGCATGGGCGACGTGGTGACCAAGCAAGCATTTGACTGGGTGTTCAATCGCCCTAAAATTGTTAGAGCCTCAGAAACAATTAGCAGACTCATGGATGATGTAAAATCACATAAGGTATGAGCTTATTTTAATTTGTTAAAAAACATTTAAGTAAAGATTGTTTGAAATTCCTTGAAAGTAATAGCTGTTGGAGTTAGGATAACTTGATAGTTGAAATGGATGAACTGCATGGATTGTTGAGGAGGAAATAAACAACTAATTACATTGATGCCATAAATATGGTAGAAGTTTGATACATTTATTTTTACGTCAATTTATGGATTGCTTTACTAATTAATTATAGCTTCTAGGTTTTTTACTGGAAGTATGGATTAATTCCCAAAACTTTTCCCTTTATTTCCCACCAATACAAAAAATCCACCCTCTACATGTCATAAAGGTCTTATTATGTATACTTTTCAGATTTCCGCCTGCGAGTACAATTATGGAAACAAATGCCTGCATATTATAGCCCCATGGTAATGAGGAGCAAAGGAGACTTTCTAATAGAATAAGGAGACTTATTTTTCTTATTTTGTACCTTTTCTATTTTAGTTTGATATACATAGTTGGTGTGCTGTCACATGCAACTAAAAATAAAACCAAGACTGTTTAACAAAAAAAATAATAATGCGAGTATTTGTCGTTTTCACAAAGAGTATCTATTATAATATTGTGCTACCCAAACAAAGATGGGGTTTTGAGTATGAAAAAACAGTTTAAAGAAAAATAACTAAGAAATAAATCAAATTAAAATATGGAAATCAATCAAAAAATAATTCTTGGTCCAAGTCAACATTCATCATCGGGTCTTTTACGACTGATCATCAATGCATATAGATCAATTCGCACTTTGAATAGTTATCATTAGAACTATTTTCCTATCTTTCCTCAACTATAGTCAATTGAAAAACAAGAAATCTAATTAATCCTAACAACTAAACAACTTAAGACAAGCCTTAAAATTTAATCTAGTAGCAGCCTTAAAAATTAGAGAGATTGATGAAGTTAAATAACACAACCACAAGCAGAATATAACAAGAAAAGTGATGTCTTTAGCTGAAATTCATGCACCAAGTCTAGAAGCTTCCAAAAATAAATCACATGATATTAGATTTGGATGCTCAAAGACGTTCCAGCACGTTGGCAGCACAAGTGCAATGTTTTTATAACCAATTTAGACCTTGATGTAGTGAGCAACTCTCAAAAATCAAAACATGAAAGTCATATATTTGTTCCTTAAGATTCCATAGCATTTTGGATCACCTCAAGCAAAGCTCGGTGAGAGAGATATGCCCCAATTACAAAACAGTATTGAAATTGTTCAGAATAGTCAAAATAACTTTGTTTCACCATTAACGCCTCCATTTACATCCGAAATTGAATTATAAAAATAATGAATACATTTAGGAATCAAATAAGTATAAAATAATAAACATTACAGGAGAAGAGTATGACATTTTGCATTCTCATCAAATTTCCCTAGACTTAACTTTTGCTCGTGCTCGGGCAAAACTCAAATTAACTTTCCATGAAAAACAAAATAAAGGTTGCAATGCCATCAACAAAAAAACAATCAAACTCTTCAAAAATCATAACATATCATTAATAAACATTCTTAAACAACTTATAATTATTAATAAGCATTTTCATTTTCACTCGAAGATAGAATAAGTTAAATACATAGACCCTAACAGAACTAAACACTCGATTCTCATGTGTTTGAAAGGTACGTGTTTCACTAAAATTTATTCCAATATAAATGATCTACCATATGCTTGTATATCTTCTTATTCTCAAAGGTATGTGGAACTTGAACATAAAGCTTATTGGGCTATCAAAGCTTTCAATTCAAACCTTGATGATGCTAGCTAGCAGCGTAAGTTACAAATAAATGAGCTTGAGGAAATAAGAAATAATGCATATGAGAATTCAAAAATTCATAAAGCAAGAATGACAATGTTTTTAAGGTAAATAGACATCATTTGAAAGCTTACTTTAATAATTTTCGTAGTGAAAATGCATCCATTGGTTTGAATGATCCTATATATAAAGGTTCATTATTTTCTTTTTCTAACATTGTTGTTGTGTTTCTTTTTGGTGTGACTCTTGTTTTGCTAGTCTTTCTCCAACCCTGGTCAAATGGTGGATAATGATACTCCGTGACTCTTATGTCGGTTCTTTCAATTTCCCATGATAACTGATATCTGTGTATATATTTGTTCAATTCCTTGTTTACTCTCTTTTCTTTGCATCTCTTTTCCTCCCATCTAAAAAATGGAAAAAGTATTTTCCCGCTTTGCCTCCAAATGTGATTGCAAAAATTTACCGTGCTAGGTGTGAAAGATTAAGGTTGTTAATGAACCATGGAATTCCTAAAGATATTCGTTGGATGATTGAAGCAAAAGTTCGATTATCAGGTGAGTCTTCCAATTCTTTTATTTCATATATGCCTGGGACAGGTAAAAGCACTTTTGTAAATAAATGTTGTGCAAAACGACTGAAAGTCTGTCACTGATGTGCCAGATGGACTTGTAATGCACAATGTCGTTCTTTAGGAATGGTATCTATAAACCATGAAGATAAAATACAATTCATTAAGGATGACCCGAGTAAAAAGTCTTTAGATAATCTTCTATTAACTCTTGAGACGCATCCTAGTGGAGATGTGCATTGTGCAATTCATGATTTATGACCCCATTTTCATAAATAACATGATCGACTTAGTCTTGGGAATTTGACTAAAAAAGACCCTGTTTGTCAGTTTTTTTAAAAACTGAATGGGAAGCTTATCCCCAGCCCATAGAGGGCATTTAAGCCATTCTTGGACGTAAAACCAAGGAAAGATATGAACCATAATCACAACTACTTGTACATACACATGTTCTAAAAAAAGAGAAAGAAAGAGAGAGAGTGAGACTCTAACTGACCTACATATAGGTGACATGATTGCATTTTCAATTTCTTATCTATAAAATCGTCTCTTCCTTCCCTTGATTTCTACTCAACCCATACATTCAACAAATATAGAAGTGTGTAGAAATGACAGGTTCTTCAAGTCATTAAATAAAAAATATTTGTGTTTTAGGTGGATCCAGTCTTAGGAAAAAAAAAGAGTTTTTAGAATCATCAAATCATCTTGGTCGGGTGTTAGCTGAGAGAAAGGTTCATTTAGTGTATGAGGGAGGCAGCCTTAGGTTAATGGGGAGTGTGTTAACAACTACATTTTTAGGAGGTAGTCAAGTTTTGGGTATCGTCCCCAAAGCTTTAGCAAAAGGGGACATCATTGGAAAAATAATTGGAGAGGAACTACAGGTCTCCACAATGTTTGATTGAATGAATACAATGTTTGACCATATTGACGCCTTTATTGCCTTACCAGGTGTTGTAACCCAATTTTGGATTCACCAAGATTTTTCTTGAATGATATTTTATTTCTATTATTATTTATAAAAATCCAAAAAAATTAAGAAAAAGTTTAAAATTAAAAAATATATTTTTCTCGAGTCAACCACATCTTTCCATAAAAACAGATTCCACCGGGTCAATATAGGTCAAACCATGTCAACCAGGTAAAAAATGAGTTTTCAGGTCGTTTCAGGTCAAAACCGTCATTTTCTATCAAAACCGAGTCCACCGGGTCAATACGGGTCAAACCATGTCGACCAGGGTAAAAAATGAGTTTTCAAGTCGTTTCAGGTCAAAACCGTCATTTTCGGTCAAAATCGATTCCACCGGATCAATACAGGTCAAACCATGTCGACCTGGGTAAAAGATGAGTTTTCAGGCCGTTACGGGTCAAAACTATCATTTTTGATTAAAACCGAGTCCACCGGGTCAATATGAGTCCAACCATGTCGACCGGGATAAAAAATGAGTTTCAGGCCATTTTAGGTCAAAACTGTTATTTTTGGTCAAAACCCAATCCACCGAATTGATACCTATCGATAGTTTTTTTCCTAGTGTTTCAACATAATTTTCGATAATTAAAATTGATTTTTAGCGGTTGAAACAGACTTTTTCTAATACTGATTTGAGTTTTTAGTTTTACCCATATAAATATTTATTATTATATATAATAAAACAAAATCAATAATTTAGAAACTTTTGTCATAATAGGCGGGGCAGTTGGGGCAATAGTAAGCGATGCAGTTGGGAGATGCAATTTATCTTTAAAATAGATTTGTGTCACCGTAATGAGATTTTCATGTCCCCTCGTCATTGGCTATAAATAGCCAGTGAAAATTCGCCAATAAGGAGAAGAAAAAGAAAGAAAGAAAGAAAAAGAAAGAGATTTGTGATTACTATTAAGTTTTTTTTTTGCTATTCCTTCGCATTAGTAAGATATTGATTTAAAAAAAAACAATTTCAAAATGCCAAAAATATCCTAACCATTAGATCTAATAGTATTTAGTTTTCGACCTTTGATTTAAAAGGATTTAATAGGGCTTACCACACTAGATTAAAACCCAAATCCATCTCACCCTTTAAAACAATCTGCCCTTCGATTCTGTCATGCCACGTCACCAGGTGTACCGAGCTATCGATGATCTCACCACGCTACAACATAGCTCAGTCCATCCGAACCCTCCAATCAACTTGCAAATCAAGCCAACCACAGCCGAAGGATCAGTTCATCTGTCATCCAACGGTTCACAACCTTCAGCTGCACCGGTTTACCATGCTAACATTCACACTTTAGCAAATCTCAGAGGCTCTCTCCTCTCCCGTCGGCGATTTTCTCTCTCATCTAATCTATCACCTCCGGCCGCTTAAAGCCTCTGAACCACCACAGAAAGGTTCATCGCCTCTTTTAAAGCAAAACCTAGGCGGTTTTCATCGTCTTCTCAGCCTCATCTGGCCGGAAAAAGGTCATCGAAACCACAATCATCAGAATCCTCGCCCTCATATCTACCAGAATCAACCCTTTTTGGAAGAGAATCTCGCCGAAGAATTTCACCCCCTCCAACAGTGACCGCGCTTGAGCTACATGCACCACCAAGGGTATTTTCTTAATTTTCAGAGAAATTCAAGGGTATTTCAGTTTTTTACCTATACGGTGGCACTCATGTAATTTTTTGGATTCCTGATGGTATTTTTAATTTGTTTTTTATATATAAGTACTTGTAAAATTTTCTTTGTATGTTGTAAAACAAAAAAAATAAAAAAATAAAGATAAAAAGAATAACGACGCGGGTCCAACACCCATCTTATCATGTCATCATGCGTGGGTCCAAAGCCGAATTCTCAAGTATGGTTATACCCATTTCTCAATGATACCAACATAATGTTTTTTTTTTTATGAATGAACATTTATTTGTCGACATGACTCTTTTTACAGAAAAGGACCGATGTCAAAAGTTTAAATACCAAATATGGATCATGTTCATTATTTGTTTTTGGTAACTCAGACATAACTCTCCTTTTTAGGGTTAAACATCAACATTTTAGACAAGTCTCCTATTTTTTAGGGACTGATGTTATTTTTTTGACGTATCTCCTATGAACATTGTTTGTCGACACGTCTCTCTCTTTTTTTTACAAAAAAGACCGATGTCAAAAGTTTAAATACAAAATATGGTTTATGTCCATTGTCTCTTTTTGGTAACTTGGACGTAACTCTCCTTTTTATGGTTAAACATCGACATTTTAGACGAGTCTCCTATTTTTAGGGACTGATGTTATTTTTTGACGTGTCTCCTATTTTTAGGGACCGGCATTAATCATCTTCAAAAAATAAATTGCAATTAAGCTCAAAATCTAATAGCATTTGAATCAAATAAAAAACACACAAGTAAAGGTAACTTTTCTCTTGAAATGATGTTTTAAGGGTGGTGACTACCTTCCCTTAATCATAACTAACTCAGTACCTGAATCTCTAGGACCAGTGTCTAATTTGGGATTTCTAGTTCCCTTAATTTACTAGATGGCGACTCCAATAAAATCTTCATTTCCCCCAATCGAGTAATCCTTTTGTTAAATAACAAAAGTGGAATCATCGCGCGACGTCGTGTATAGACACCAGGTGTTCTGGGCACATTGGAAGATATCTTTCATATTTTCTATTTTCTCTTAGGCCCAACTTCACATTCACCATAAACCTATAGGTTTGTTAAATGTTATCGGTTTTTATGATAATTTGTTGTCTTTTCTTGATTATGCTGTGGAACAAAAATTTCTAACATATCCGGCACGACAAATCATAATCTCTGCTGCTACTGCTGAACAATTGATTGATCAACTACAGTCTTTTATCTCTATAATTGATCCCTCTATGAGTCGCATAAACTGGTCAACCATAGACAAACGTAAAAAGCTTAGATTGGATTTAATCATTCGTTTGTAAAACCTGGTGTCTTTTGGTTTTATTAATAGCATATTATGTTGTTTTGTTATTTCTTATATTTGTTTAAGTATGTTTCAGGTTTGTCAATGTTCGCTGTTTCAGGTGATGTCTTCTATACTCTATCCTTCTATTTTAGGTCATTGAGGATAATGTCTCGTTTTGGTTGGGACGAGGGTATAATAGTTGACATAAAAAAAAAACTAACTAACTGTTTTTACTATTATTAAAATCATTTGACAAAACTGTTATTAGGATGACAGAGTTAGAAGGAAGTCTATTGACTCTTGAGACGCATCTTAGTAAACATTCTTATCAAGGTCTAACACTTCTTGAAATATTCAGGTTTATAAATTCTCGCATTGTTATCACTTGATTCTGCTCATATACTCATTGAACAAGTATTCTTAAACCTTCATTTTCACATGCACACACTTTAACATATGATTGTGGGTTGCACATTGGATTATTACATTATTTATGTTCTTTTGTTAAAGGTAACAACTAAGGGAAAGGGATAGTATATAATTTTAAAAACAAAAACAAAAACAAAAACAAATTGATAATATTGATGATAATAAAAACATAGATAAGTTTGGTTTCGTAGCCTCCCTAACCTAAGCAATTAAGCCCGAAGAGGTGTTTTAACAGCTAATACCCTAAAGTCAACTAACTTGGGAGCTATTGGCCTAGTGTTTATTACATGGGTTAATGACAAAAGCTTGAGGGAATCAATCATTGCACTATCTACGTATCAGTATCTGCAACCCGAGTTACTAAGCTCGAAAGGGTGTCTCAACACCTAATGCCTTAAGACCAACTGGTCTGGGAGTCATTAGCCTAAAACTTGTTACATTGGCTAAATATGCATTGTGTTTTAAGTTATATGTATATATATTGAAAAAAAGAAAGAAAAAAGAAAAAAAAAAGATAATAATCCCAACTTAAGGAAGTTAACTTTAAACATTAGAACAAAATTTTGTTTTCTTCCAAGTAAAGCCCCATAACTATGTGTTGATAGATTGAGCAGAAAAGGAAGGTTTATTAACGTCCATCTCTCATTTTTCTCACTTTATCTTTTAGTTATTATTAACAAATTTTATTTATTTATTTATAGAGATGATTGTTAGATGTTTTGATAAACTTTTTGATTTACACTTATAATTTATATTAAATAAGAAAAACATAACAAAATAGTCTATAAACTCAAGTTGTTTTTGAGAAAGAAAAATTACGACCCACTACGCAGCTCATATCAAATCAAATTTTTAGTTGCCCTCTAATTAATATTTTTTTTTCACTCTTATTTTTTAGATCATTTTGTGTAATTAATTTTTTTTTATTGATTTCATCTTTTGACATATGATTTGTTAGAGATTCTGCTTCATATGATCTTATCGCTCTGCATTTGTTTTTTTTAATATTGTTTTTTTAAATGTGTTTTTTTTCAAGGTGTTATAATAATTCATTTAGAATCTTTTTTTTTTTTGTGTTTTATTCAAATACAGTTTATTTTTAAAAATAAAAAAATATTTATTTTTAAATAATATTGCTGACATGTTTGGCCTTGCATAATATTTTTTTTTTTAGGCATGAGTTTATTTGTCAATTTTATTTGTGTTTATCTTTTATGTCATGAGATTTTTAGATTGTGGATTTATCTTTTATTGATTTTAATAAACAAATTAAATAAATACAATCAGATAAAAATCTCATTTTATATAGTTGAATATCTTAATTTACATCTTTTAATTTTATTAATTTCTATTTTGATTATTGTATTAACAAATTTTTTCCCGTTTATTTGCATTGCCCACATAATTGAAAACAAATTTTCAACATAGCTGACAAACAAATTTTCAATAACAGTATTCTGTTGGCATTGGAAAATATCAACAAAATGTTTTGTAACCTTGTTGTTCAACACAGAAGGTCGATATTTTGCAATTCAAAATGTTTTTCCATACAACAACATCAGCAACCTTGTTGTTTAACACAGAAGGTGTTGAAAACAGAAGGTGTTGAAAATTCAGGTGAAATATTATTTTACATATAGTACTCAAGTTTAAGATAACAACCCTTAATTATACAGAAAATTATAAAGAGAACTATGATATATTCATACAAGTTTTTTTCATTAATTCTGTTCTAAGAAGTAGCCTCCAAGGCTATTTAAATATAAGAAAAGCATTCTAATGAGTAGAATATTAATTAAATTGAAAATTCTAATATAAATAAGAAAAAAAAAATCCAAAAACAAGGAAAATAAAGATTATTTTGAAATAGTAGCTCCAGACCTAATTTATGCATGTAAAGGAAAACTAATGGCAAGCTAGTTGCCCCAAAATAAATAAGTAATTAGAATAATTTGATAAAATTTCAACCTAATTCAGCAATTAAATCTAAAATTACACTTTTTTTTATGGTATTAGCGTTAGAGTATTTCAAAACTTTTTAAGACCTGAAAAAAAAAAGAAAGTAAACTCATGAGTGAAATAAAGTTAGAAACCATCGCAGGTACTGATACTAAACAAACAATGGTCCCAATAATGATATTAAATAATGCTGATGTATTAAATATTAGGCTAGATCGGTTACTAGCATTGGAAGGAAAAGTAAATGATATTAGGCCAGGAAAATTAAATGATATTAAATATTAGGCTAAATGATATTAGGCCAGGAAAATTAAATGATATTAAATATTAGGCTAGATCGGTTACTTGCATTGGAAGGAAAAGTAAATGATATAAGGCCAGGAAAATTAAATGATATTAAATATTAGGCTAGATCAGTTACTTGCATAAAGTAAATTATATTACAACCAGTAAATTTGGCAAATTAATATCTTCTGTTCAGCAGAGTTGAAGTTAAGGGAGGAGGAGTTTTAGAATATATTCTACAGGCTGTAATGTATATATATGCAGCACTCCCCTCATCTAATACACACACACATACACAGTGGCGGAGGTAGGTGCCGGGGCCCTTGCAAGAAAATGCCCCCTTGTAAATATTTAATAAAAATAATTGAAATTTTTTCTTGGCCTCCCTAATTTATAATTTGGCCTCCCCTAAACTTTTTTTCTTGCTCCGCCCCTATATATATATATATATATATATATATATATATATATATATATATATATATATATATATATATATATATTTATAAAAAAAAATAAAAATATATTAAAAAAAAAAATATC
>Ga0325414_1002153_pt1 | contig 19686 bp, 12 predicted proteins | sample PopdelMetagenome_8_FD_206183 | JGI IMG/M metagenome (GOLD analysis project Ga0325414, IMG submission 206183) | Populus deltoides microbial communities from Bellville, Georgia, United States - Leaf-PdKOR-R3 | ecosystem: Host-associated > Plants > Phyllosphere > Phylloplane/Leaf | place: USA... | reverse complement strand
GAAACATAAATAAACAAAATAAGAACATAAACGAGAAAGAAGTTAACTAAGTAAAGAAAAGGAAATGAAAGGCATAAACAAGATATTAATATAAACAAAACTTAAGTATTACAAAAGAGAGCAAGAGTATGATCTTGATCTCAACACTAAGATGCCTAAATACATGGCAAATGCCTTCTTTTATAGGCCAAAATTTGGAACTATTGATTTGTTGACTAATTGATGAGTGGGTGGCCACATCTTGACTTAGTGACAATCCTTATCTTCTTGTCTTCCAAAAACGTCATTGATAACATCAGGATTTGAACAAATTCTCCCATGAAGGTTCTAGAAAATTGTTTCAGCTTTCTAGAAAAAAAAAGATGAGGTCATTTGGACTTCTAGAACACGAGCTATGAGCTAAACACTGAACAGTGTCTGGGCTGCAGGATAGATTCAGACTTCTCCGTTGTTGCTACAATTTGGACTTGAAAACGACTTTTTTAAATCTTGGGCTCCACATGAAAGTTGTAGGCTTTTGTCTTATCTTTCCATCCATATAAAATGGACCTAAATCCAAGATCAAAGCAAATAGGGTTTGAGCTATCAAATCTTCCATTTACCCTGTGATTTGCGTCGAAGGCGAGAGCAGGAGAGAGGAGAAGGAGTGAAATGAAGGCGAGGAGAGGAAGGGATCGAGCAGTGGTTGCTGAGGACATGTCGATCGCCAGTGAATGTGGGATCTGATGGTGATTGATCGAATCAAAATCAATTTTTTCTCTTAAATCTTTTTTCAAAAACGGATGAATTATCTCGCTTAGCTTAGAATTTTTATTTTTATGAGGGGGGGTGTGAAGAGACAATAATGTAAGGCAAGGAGCTCGGGATTTCATATTTGCAATTGACTTGTTAACGCTTTTTTATTGGTAAGTAAATGATTTATTTAATTATTCATGTCCAAACCAGTATAAATGAATATATATAATAAGTGTGTGTGTGTGTATACACACGCCCATCCAGTCCGTAGAATTATAGTCATTAATTGTCTAAGCTATATGTAGGGTTTTTTTTATTTGAATCCATTAAAATAATTATTTTAGTTTTTTATTCAAAAAAATTATAAATGCATAAATTTTATTTTATAGTTTATAATAATAAGAAATAAACTAAAACAGAAAAGTTTTTTCACCCTTTCAATGTAATAAAGTTACTTTTTTAAATATATGATAAAAACAATTTGGTTAGAATACTTCAACTTAAAAGAATAACATAGTATCTTTTCAATATAAAATTTAAAACCTTTTCATATATATACTCTATGTTCACTAGAAAAAAGTTATTTTTTTTTTATCAATGTGGGATAAAATTTTTTTTTTGGTTTAAATACTTCAATTTAAAAGCATAACATAGTATCTTTTCAATGTGTGATAAAAAAACTTTTTAAAATATTCTTTTAAACTTCATTATTTACAAAATGTATTCACATTGATTTTTTTTTATTTTTTCATATGAAATATTAAATTTTTAATTTTTTCGGGTTGACCTGAGTTGACCCATGAAACCCAAGACCCGACTTCTTGACCGGGTTAACCTCCGGGACGGATTTAATAACTATGGTTAATAGATGAAGGATTTAACCCCATAGTCTTTCTTTTATTTGAATTCTGCCAGAAAAGAATTTGAATATGAAACTTGTATGTTTCAAGTAGGTTATACTCGAAATTAAAATGTAGTGTACTCTTGTCTGGGGACATGTGATAAAAACTTGACGATGCAAATAAAGGGTTGTTAAATAATTGACAGAACAATTTTCAATTACAAATTTGATGTGGATTAACGGATGCAAATAAAGGGTTGTTAAATAATTGACAGAATAATTTTCAATTATAAATTTGATGTGGATTAACGGGAAGGAAAAGGAAAGAATATACAAAATGTGAAACATATTAAAAAAAACTAAAAAGAAAAAAATGCAATGATTTGAAATACAACAAGTCATATGCGCAACCAACAACCAACAACCAGCTATCTGGTGTAAATTACATAGATATGAAAACTTTTTACATTGTGACAAAATTCATTATAGTAATATACTAGTTACATGACCCGCGCGATGCTGCGGGTCAATGATTTTTATATAAAAATATCAAAAAAAGTTAAGATATAAAAATATTAGGTCTTTTTGTAAAGTTATACCCAAGAGTTTTGAGTGTGACTGCAACGCCTGACCCAAAAATAATATTTATAATATTAATAATAATATTAAACTTGCATGACCCAAGTTTAAGTGAGTCTGATTGCAATACCAAACTCAATAGTCTTGGATATGGGTCTGGCTGCAAGATCGTGTCATAAAAGTGTGATAATTAAATAGATTAATTAAAAATAAAAAAACAAAGAAAAAAACCAAAAGGAAGAAAAAGAAAAAAAATTAAATTAACTAGGTTAACCCTTCAAACTAGGTTAACCCGTCAAACCTTGGATTCGTGTCGTGAAAGTTTGATAACTAAATAGAAAAAAAAATTGACAGGTTAACACAATATTAACTGGGCTAACCTGTCAAACCAGGTTAACCCGTTTGAAGATTAACAAACTAAATTAAATGAAAAAATTAATTAAAAAGGAAAAAAGCAAAATAAAGGGTATCAGCCTTTTCACTGTGGACTCCAAACCAATATTTAAGATTAATAATCATATTATTTAAATCATATCATCCATGTATAAAAGAATGATTATAATAACTCAATTCTGGCTATTCTCTAGAATTCATTTTTTTAAAATCAAAAATAAAAAAAATCAAAAAATTAAAAAAATAAAATGAAGACTAGCAACATGAAGAAAGTAGATAGAGGATGATTCCAAAAAAATACATAGAAATTAAACTGTAATTTTAGAGAAAATTCAAGGTCTAATTGTATCCTGTTGTGCCAAAACTTGGAGAAACAAATGCAAATTTAAGGTCAAATTAAATGATTATTGGATAAATTAACATAAAAATTAAGTCCAGGGACATAATAAAATTTTTAATAGATCAATTTGATTTAATCATGAGCCAAATTAAATTTTAATTATGTTTAAGAAATAATTTGGGTCCAATTGAAGGATTTAATTAAGTGCAAGAACTTAATTATACTTTAAATGAGTCAAATAAAAAAAAAAGACTAACATTGTGAAGAAAGAAGATATGAGAGGATTTCAAAAAAATACATAAAAATCAACTTGTAATTTTAGAGAAAATTCAAGGTCTAATTGTACCCTATTATGCCAAAAAATAGATAAAACAATGCAAATTTAAGGTTAAATTAAATAATTATTGAACGAATTTGCATAAACATTAAATCCAAGGACATAATTAAATTTTTAATAGGCCAATTTGATTTAATCATAGGTCAAATTAAATTTTAATTATGTTTAAAAATTAATTTGGGTCCAATTGAAGGATTTAATTAAATGTAAGAACTTAATTATACTTTAAATGAGTCAAATTAATTTTATTAGGGGTTTAATTGATGAAAACTTAAGTTTGGGAGCCTAATTTGAGCTTAATTGAAAATATTAGAATTTTAAGAAACCAAATTTAATTTTTACCAAGTTAATTGATTGAAATCAGGGGCAAAATCAAAAGAAAATTTAAGTTTTGAGGCCAATTAGGGGTCAAATTGAAGAAATTCGCAGTTGAGGACTAATTTGCAAAAGGTGTCAAACTATAAAGACTTAATTTGAGTGAAATCAGGGGTAAAATTAATGAAATTAAAAGTTTAATGGTCAATTAAGGGCTCAATTGAAGAAATTCGAGACCAAAGATCAAAATGAAAAAGTCACCGATATCTGGGCCAAAAATTGAAGTTTTTCCAAAGACTAAATTGCATAAACTTTAAAGTTTGAAGTTGATCAAGGGTGTAGATGAGATAAATCAGACATTAAAGGACCAAAACAAACTTTAACAAAACAACGTTGTTTTGGTTACTATCCATCTTTTTCAATCTTCTTTGAAATAACATCACAGAGAGTTTAATTTACAAATGCATTTAATGTCTCTAAACTTTACCAAATTTGACCAAACATGATGCAAATGATCATCTAACATTGCTTTGTAATCTCATATGGTCCGTTCAGACTTATTGACATCACGATGGCTGTGGTGCAAGTCTAAATTGGCCAATTTATACAGCCTTCAACTAGCAAATTTGACAGTTCATGGTGCCTAATTTGAATCAATGGTTGAGATCTTTCTCAACCAAATCAAGGCCCGATAGTTTTCCCTAGTGTTAACAAGATTGCCCTCTTTTATTCCTTATAAATAGGGGTTGATTACATGGCTTGAGCATGAAGAAATAAGAAGCCAAAGTTGACACATAACCATCTCTACCTAGTTTTTTTTTCTACCATTTTTCTTCTCTTTTCCCTTTCTCAGCCATCACTTTGGCTAGCTCCACCGCCATGCCTTAGCCACCATGTCTACCACCAACCACTCACTGGTCTTTCCTGCAATACCAAGAACTCCTCTAGCCTCTCTTCTCCTCCTGCCAAGCAAGGTTACTCTTCCTTTTGCTCCCTTGAAATGTGCCCCATAGCCAACCTAACCACCCTTTAGCAGTCAACTTTTTCAGGCAATGATAGCAACTTTGAACCAATGGTTGGGATCCTTTCCGGTCAAATAAAGGGCCAATATTTGGCAATAGTAAAGAAAACATGTTCCTCTTACGTCCCTATAAATAGAAATGGATTCTATTCCCTGAAGAGGATGAAATTAGTGTGCAAAGTTGGCCAAAAATCATCTTTTTTTCTTAAGATTTTCCCCCTCCACCGATCTCACTTTCTCCCTCCTTTTCTCCCACCTCTGGCGATGCTACCACCTCCAGCCACCGTGCATGATCTTCCCTACAACACTAGGGACGCCCCCAGCCTTCTTCACTTTCAGCCAAGCAAGGTTGCTCTTCCTTATGCCACCTCGAAACCTACAACTTAGCCATTTGCATGCAGAAATTTTGCATGCAAATGGCACTTTCTTTCTTAATTCAGTTAGCTGAACCCGTTTCTAGCCTAGCCAAGCCCAAAATGTATGGGCCGGGTCCGACCCGATAAAAGAAAAACAAAAAAATTTCAAAAATCCTTTCAAAAAAATTTATGATTTTCTTGCATGTTTTTCCTACCAATTTTGCATAATATCGAGTTGTATATTTATATTGTATGATACAAACTCGGTATTAAAATACCTAGTTTTCTCCGAAATATTTCTAAAACTAATTCAAAAAAAATCTCAAAACTTTTAAATTAATTTTACATTTCAAAAGACAAAAAATAAACAAAAAAATATTTTGTTTTCATGCAAATGGCTAAATCCTAAAAAATTTGTAAGCATATTTTCATAAGAACAAAAAACAAAAAAATTGCATCTTTCTCATGTTTTAAAAATCCAAGAATGGATATCATAACTAGTTTATGATTATCTATTAGGATTTGACCGGAGCATTAAAAACCCATTTACAATATTTTTATTAGGGGTTTGATAATTTATGGGTGTGTAAAATTACACAATAGAGTACACCCTCAGGTATTAAAGATACAAGACATAAAATAAATGCAATGCTGAAACTCAAACTGTAGAATGGTTAGGATTTAACCTGATAAGGTAGAGACTCTCTTGTGAAGAGAGATCTACCTTGAACCGTAGACAAGACCAATAATAGAAACCCGACCTAGAAAAAAATAATGAAATAGCAATGCAACTTACCTTAGGTAGGGTGCACTGAGAATGATACATCTTTTCCTTGCATAATCAATCCCTTACCCAGACTCTTGTAGACCATAAGTTTCTAGTGATCATAATATTAGGTGGCGACTTGTAAACTTTAACCATAATTTTATGATTAAATCCAAAAATCCTTCGCAACAACAACAAACACCTCCACAAAAGGCATGATAAAAACCTCGTCATTGCCCCCTTGACATCACGGCACCCCACAAAAATGATTATGATGTTATCATATTTTTATATTATATCTTGTTTCACAATAATGACAAACTATCTTTATCAATGGAAATAATAAGCATGTTCATCTTCCACATTTCTTTGTTAGAGATGAGTGTTGTCAACTCTGCAGATTTGAGCTTTTTAGGGACCTATATTTCAACCTTCGTATGCATGTGTGAGATTTAAACATGAATGCATGCATGCTCATGAATGCAAGTGTAGATACAAGTACATCGAATATGGATTAACCTATTCAAAGAGTTAATCGATGACTTCTTTCTTGAACACGGGCATAAATCCATAGTCTAATTAATTTGAAAAGATCTTATCCTCCTCTTGGTTAAATCTCATACACATGAGAGAGTGTAAAACATAAAAGTGGATCTAAACCTTTTTATTCAAAAAAAGACAAAAGATTTCCATATACGGTAATTTCTTAGCCTTGGTTTATGGTAAATTCCTCTAACTAGTTACATCATCTTAGGTTCTTGCCCGTATTTAGAAAAAGTCATGGTTTTAGATCAGAAAATCCTGTAGAGTTTATGATTATTGATTAGGTATGCCTTGATGCAAAATGAAGGTAGCACATAAAACCTAAGGATCAGTTCTATTATAAGGTGAGCATAGATAAGTTTTCTGCTAAGTCTCAAAAAAAGCCTCAGATTTGTCCATTGACAATCTCTATAAAGAAAATATAGGAGCGTTGTGAGGAATGGTGACACGACCAAAGAGTTGATGTCTTCTCCCAAGTGTGGGAGTGTCGAAGTAATAAATAACTCGGCAAGACCGAGGTCGAACCATAGGGAGATTAACTATATAAATTATAAATAATAATAATAATAATAAGTTACAGAGGACTTTGAGATGTAAGATTAATGTGAAGATTAAACAATGATAAAAACAATTGTTAAGGTTAGAGGATCCATTAATGGTATTTCAAACAAGAATAATATAAACTCTTTTTATCACTCAACTAGAAACCACACACAAAGGATGTTCCGATTAGATTATAAATTGTAAACATGATTACATTAGTTATCTTATTCGAATAATACTAATACTTGTAAATGTTGTGAGGTATTCGTGATTATAACTTATGTTAACAACAAATCATGTTTCTTTCATTGCACAGGTGTCGGTTATACCATACGGTGAGGCTATGAAAGTGCCAAGTATTTGTTGTACCAAGGGTTATACAACATAAATCTAAATTAACCATTTAACAAGCAAAGTATTAAAAGTGCACAAGATAACAAATACAAAACATGTTAGTAAGTCCATATTGAGTTTATACTATACTTATTCTTACACCATTAGTGTAACCTTTTCACCTTGACATAATAAACTTAGCTAAACATAATTATTTATGTTTCTTTTCTTCATTAAGTATAGTAAAGGAAATGAAAGACATAAACAAGAGATTAATGAAAGCAAAACTTAAGCATTACAAAAATATAAAAAGAGAGAGCAAGAACATGATCTTGATCTGAAAACCAAGATGCCTAAATGCATGGTAAATGCCTCTTTTCATAGGCCAAAATCTGGAACTATTGATTTAATGACTAATTGTTGAGTGGGTGGCCACATCTTGACTTGGTAACAATCCTTATGTTCTTGTCTAAATAAAACATCATTGCTAATGTCAGAATTTGAATAGATAGTCTACATGAAAGTTCTAAGAAATTATCTCAACTTTCAAATAAAAAATAATTGGTGCATTTGGACTTTTATAACTCAAGATATGGGCTAAACACTGAATAGTGTTTGGGTTGCAGGAAAAATTCTGACTTCTTCGTTGTTGCTACAATTTGAACTTGAAAATGACCTTTTTGAATTTTGGATTCTTCATGAAAGTTTTAGGCCTATGTCTTAGCTTTCCATCCATATAGACCAGACCTAAATTCAAGTTCTATAGCTCTAGGTATGATCCAATGACCTAATAATGTTCCAATTTTGACTGAACCAACATCTCTTCTCTAAACTTACCCCTCTCTTTGTCTTCTCAATTTCAGTAGTTAAACTCATCAATCAATCTTTTGATTTATGTGATAGGCTTGCATTTAAGATGAATATTTACCATAAATTAAAGGTATCTTATAGTATCAGACTTGTTATTATAAAGCATGCTTTAGTTAAAGAGTTATTAATACTTCAAGTGCAAAATGATGATATAAAACCTTGATAAAAAGATACTTTTAAGTGCTAATCACACCCCCTAACCAACTTATTATTAGTCCCTAATAATCAAAATTTTAAAATAGAAAAACAATTTGCAAGTTCCACAAAGCAAGACATTCATCATTCAACTTCCATTAATCTATCCAAATAAACAAACTCTTATTAAATTTATATATCTGCTTCATATTTCTTAAGCAGGATATTAATAAACCTTCTTTTTCATGTGCTTAATATATGAAAACATAGATGATGAGACTTTTATTGGAAGAAAATAATATTCTGTTCTAATGTTTTTCTAAGGTTAACTTCCTTGGGCTGAGATTATTATCTTTTTTTTAATATATATATATATATATATATATATATATATATATATATATAACTTAAAACACAATGCATCTTTAACCCATCTAATGAGCTTTCGGCTAATGACTCCCAAACCAGTTGGTCTTAGGGAATTAGGTGTTGAGACATCCTTATAAGTTTAGTAACTTGGGTTGCAGATACTGATACGTAGATAGTGCAATGTTTGATTCTCTTAACCTTTTCTCCTTAACTCATGTAACAAGCTTTGGGCCAATAACTCCTAAGTCAGTTGACTTTAGGGTATTGAGTGTTAAAACACCCCTTCAGGCTTAATTCCTTAGGTTAGGGACGCTACGAAACCAAACTTATCTATGTTTTTATTATCATCAATATTATCATTTTTTTTTTTTGCAAACTATATACTATCCCTTCCCCTTAGTTGTCACCTTTAACAAAAGGACATAAATAATGTAATAATCCAATGTAAAACCCACAATCATATGTTAAAGTGTGTGTGTGAAAATAAAGGTTTAAGAATACTTGTTAAATGAGTATATGAGTAGAATCAAGTGATAAAAATGCGAGAGTTTGTAAACTTGAATATTTTAAGAAATATTTTGATAGACCTTGATAAGAATATTTACTAAGATGCATCTCAAGAGTCAATAAAATTCCTCCTTACTCTGCCATCATAATAGTAGTTTTGTCAAATGGTTTTAATAATAGAAAAAACAGTTAGTAAGTTAGTTTTTTTAATGTCAACTACTACCCTTTCCCCTTAGCCAAAACGAGACATTGTCCTCAATATCCTAAGGTTGAAAGATAGAGTATAGAAGACATCACCTGAAACAACGAACACTGACAAACCTGAAACACACTTAAATGTAAGAAATAACAAAACAAAATAAAATGCTATTAATAAAATAAAAAAACACAAGGTTTCACAAATGAAAACTCAAATCCAATCTAAGCTTTTTACGGCTTTCCATAGTTGGCCAATTTATGTGACTCATAGAGGGATCAAGTACAGGGATGAAATATTATAGTTGGTCAATCAATTGTTTAGCAGTAGCAGCAAAGATTATGATTTGTCGTACCGAAGATGTTAGAAATTCCTGTTCCACAACTTGATTAAGAAAAGACAACAAATTATCATAAAAATCATTAACATTTAACAAACCTATAGGTTTATGGTGAATGTGCAGTTGGCCCCAAGAGAAAATATGAAAGATCTGTTCCAATGTGCCTAGACCACCTAGTAAAGCAATGAAGGTATTAGCATGGTTAAACATCGCATTCATTCGATTAGACATTGTGGAGACCTGTAGCTCCTCTCCAATTATTTTTCCAATGATGTCCCCTTTTGCTAAAGCTTTGGGTACGACTTTCAAAACTTGACTACCTCCTAAAAATGCAGTTATTGACACACCCCTTATTAACCCAAGGCTACCTCCCCCATACACTAAATGAATCTTTCTCTCAGCTAGTACTTGACCAAGATGATTTGTTGATTTTAAAAACTCCTTTTCTTTTCCAGGACTAGATCCATCAAAAACATAAATATTTCTTATGTGATGACTTGAGAAACTTGTCATTTCTACACACTTCTATATCTGTTGAATGTATGGGTTGAGTAGAAATGAAGGGAAGGAAGAGACGATTTTATAGATGAGAAATCGAAAATGCAATCATACCACCTAAATGTAGGCTAGCTGGAGTCTCACTCTTTCTCTCTCTGTTTTTTTTTGAAAACATGTGTATGTACAAGTAGTTGTGATTGTGGCTCACATCTTCCCTTGGTTTTACGTCCGAAAACGGCTTAAACGCCTTCTATGGGTCGAGGATAGGCTTCCAATCTAGTTTTCTTAAAAACTGGCAAACAAGATCTTTTTTAGTCAGATTCCCAACACTATGTCGAGCATGTTCTTTATGGAATTATGACCATAAATCATGAATTGCACGATGCACATCTCCACTAGGATGCGTCTCAAGAGTCAATAGAAGATTATCTAAAGACTTCTTACGTAAGCTATCCTTAATGAATTGTATTTTATCATAACAGTTTATAGATACCATTCCTAAAGAATGACTTGTTGCATTACAAGTCCATCTGGCACATCTGTGACAGACTTTCAGTTGTTTTGCACGATATTTATTTGCAAAAGTGCTTTTACCTGTTCCAGGCATGTATGAAATGAAAGAATTGGAGGACTCACCTGATAATCGAACCTTTGCTTTAATCATCCAGTGAATATCTTTAGGAATTCCATGGTTCATTAACAACCTCAATCTTTCACACCTAGTATGATAAATTTTTACAATCGCATTTGGAGGGCAAAGTGGGAAAATACTTTTTCAATTTTTCAATAGTGGTGTCCATTTTCAAATGAGAATTAGAGAAGAGATGCAAAGAAAGGAGAAAGAGCAAAGAATTGCACAAATATGTACACAGGTATCAGTTATCATAGAAAACTGAAAGAACTGATTTAAGAGTCATGGAGTACCGTTATCCACCATTTGACCAGGGTGAGAGACTAGCAAAACAAAAGTCACACCAAAAAGAAACACAAAAACAATGTGAGAAAAAGAATCAATCTTTATATATAGGATCACCTAATTTAATAAAGTCATTTTCAACTGAAAAATTGTCAAAGTAAACTTTCAAACGATGTCCATTTACCTTAAAAACATTGTCATTCTTTGGATTCTCAATATCAAAGGCCCCATAAGGATACATATGTTTCACAATAAATTGACCACTCCATCTTGATCTTAGCTTTCCAGGAAATAAATGGAGTCGAGAATTATAAAGCAAGACTTTTTGACCAACATTGAATGTTTTTCTCAATATTTTCTTGTCATGAAACTCTTTGATTCTTGCTTTATGAATTCTTGAACTTTCATATGCATCATTTCTTATTTCCTCAAGATCATTTATTTGTAATTTTTGCAGCTGACTAGCATTATCAAGGTTTGAATTAAAAGCTTTAATAGCCCAATAAGCTTTATGTTCAAGTTCCACAGGCAAGTGACAAGGTTTTTCATAGACTAGTCTATAAGGTGACATATTTAATGATGTTTTATAAGCAGCTCGATAAGCCCAAAGTGTATCATTAAGTCTTAAAGACCAGTCTTTCCTATTAGGGTTCATTGTTTTCTCCAAGATCTATTTGATCTCCATATTAGCAAGCTCTACTTGTCCACTTGTCTAAGGGTGATAAGGGTAGCAACTTTATGTATGATTCCATATTTCTTCATTAAAGACTCAAATGACTTGTTGCAGAAATGTGTTCCACTATCACTTATCATAGCTTGAGGGATTCCAAATCGACTCAAAATATTTTCTTTCAAAAACTTTATCATTGTTTTGTGATCATTATTTCGACTTGGAATTGTCTCTATCCATTTTGAAACATAATCTATTACGACTAATATGTACAAAAAACCAAATGATGGAGGAAATGGACCCATGAAATCTATACCCCAACAGTCAAAGATCCCAATGACAAGAATAGGATTTGAAGGCATCATGTGACGTTTTGAAATAGATCTCTACTTTTGATAATTTTCACAAGTCTTGCAGAATATATGTGAGTCCTTAAATATGGTGGGCCAGTAAAATCCACTTTGTAAGATTTTTGCAGTTGTCTTTCTTGATGAGAAATGACCTCTACATGCCTTAAAATGAAAAAAATTTAATGACACTACTTACCTCATTATCAGGAATGCATCTTCGAAATATTTGAATAAATAAGGGTCATCCCAATAAAAGTTCTTCACTTCGTTCAAGAACTTTCTTTTATCTTGGGTGCTCCAATGAGCTGGCAAAAGCCCTGAAACAAGAAAATTAACAATATTAGCGAACCAAGGCATTATAGAGACGAAAAGTAAAGATTCATCAGGAAAGTAATCATCAATTAGTGTGATGTTAGATCTCGAATCTGTTGTCAATCTTGATAAATGATATGCGATAACATTTTTGTTGTCAATCATCAAATTCTTGAAGTAACAAAATCCACCACACCAATCTAGCTTTATAATCTTTTTTAGAAAGAAGATATTTCAATGCTGCATGATCACTAAAACCAACAACAGGTGAGCCAACAAGATAAGACCTAAATTTTTTACATGCAAATACTACTGCAAGTAATTCTTTTTCAGTGGTGGTGTAATTCATTTGAGCACTATTTAAAGTTTTACTTGCATAGTAAATCACATAAGGTTTCTTATCTTTTTTTTGTCCCAAGACAACACCTACAACATAATCACTAGCGTCACATATTATTTCAAAAGGCAATGACCAATTAGGAGGTTGAATGACATGAGCAGAAGTACGTAAGTTTTTAAGTTTAACAAAGGCTTCTTCACAATGTTCATCCATTCAAAAATATTATCCTTTATTAGAAGGTTACTCGAAGGCTTAGATAGTACACTAAAATCTTTGATGAACCTTCTATAAAAACAAGCATGTCCTAAGAATGATCTAACATCTTTAATAGATTTTGGTGTTGGCTAGTTAGCAATTAACTTGATTTTAGATTTGTCAACCTTAATTTCTTTGATGAAACAATGTGACCAAGTATAATGTCGTTTGTTACCATAAAGTGATATTTTTTCCAATTCAGTACAAGATTCTTCTCTTCACACCTGTTCGAAACTTTTTCCAAGTTAGTCAAACATTCATCAAATGAATCGCCAAAAATAGAAAAATCATCCATAAAAATCTGAAGAAAATATTCAACCATATTACTAAATATACTGAGCATGCATTTTTGAAATGTAGCTGGTGCATTACATAATCCAAAAGGCATCCTTCGATATGCAAAAGTACCAAATGGACATGTGAAAGTAGTCTTCTCTAGATCTTCCAATGCAATTTCAATTTGGTTGTAACCTGAATAACCATCTAGGAAACAATAAAATTCATGACCTGCAACTCTTTCTAGGATTTGATCCATGAAAGGTAAAGGAAAATGATATTTTCTAGTCATTAAATTAAGTTTCCTATAGTCAATGCACATGCGCCAATCAGTAATAGTCCTAGTTGCAATTAAATCATTTTTCTCATTTGTTATCATAGTGACTCCAGACTTCTTGGGTATAACTTGGGTAGGACTTACCCTTTTGCTGTAGAAATAGGATAAATGATTCAATTATCTAGAAGCTTAATGATTTCATTTTCACCATTAGGATTAAACCTTTGTTGCATTTCTCTAGAGGGTTTAGCATTTTCCTCCAAATAAATCTTGTGTGTGCAAATCAAAGGACTAATTCCTTTTATGTCAGTTATGGTCCATCCTAATGTATTTTTGTGCATTTTCATAGTTTGTAATAACTTACCTTCTTGATATGCATTAAGTTTGGAAGAGATTATTACCAGAAAATTTTCATTTTCTCCCCAAAATGAGTATTTGAGATTGAATGGTAACGGCTTCAAATCAGGTTTTGGTGGTTGAACACTTGAAGGTATGGACTCAATTGATCATGGTGGCAATTCCTTAATTTTTGGTTTCCATCTATTTGCCTTTGATTTTTCCTGAAAATAAACCATTTGTAAATTGTCAGATTCATCAATCTAAGTTTCACTAGAAGTGGTTTGAAATTGATCTTGAACTAATTTTTCAATAAAGTCCACTTCCTGTAAATCATTATCATCTCTAGGTTGCTTGCAATGCATTAGAGGTTGCAAGAAATGGACGTTCTAAAATATCAGAAATTAAATTACATGTTTCAATATGTTGTGTATTCAAGACAAAAAATCCACAGGATAAATGAATTTATCAACTTGTACCAACACATCTCTAACTATTTCTCTAGACACTTTTACAGATCTATCAGCAAGTAAAAGAGTTACAGAAGTTGGTTTTAACTCACCTATATAGAGACTTTAAAAAACCGAATATGGAAGTAAATTCACACTAGCTCTAAAGATCAAGTAAAGCTTTTTCAATTTTATGTTCTCCAATAAAGCATGAAATTGTAGGACAACCAGGGTCTTTATATTTCAAAGCATTATTATTTTAAAGAATAGCACTTACTTGTTCGGCTAAAAAGGCTTTCTTTTTCACATTTAGTTTTCTCTTCACAGTGCACTGATCTTTCAAAAATTTATCATAAGAAGGTACCTATTTAATAGCATCTAACAAAGGTATATTGATCCTTTCCTATTTGAAAGTTTCAAAGATTTTAGAGTTGTGATTAACTTTCCTTTTCTTTGCAATGTTCAGATTCAACCACTTCCTTACCCTTAGAGATTGACTCATCATCTTTCTCATAAGATTCAAGAGTGGGTCTTTTAATAACCTTACCACTGCAAAGAGTGATGACTGATTTGACTTGATCCATATGTTGGCTTCCGAAACTACTTGCTTTTGCATTGCATTGCCCCTAGGAATTTTGTTGTGGTTGAGATGGAAACTTACAGTTCTCTTGAAAACTGAGAGCAGATGTGAATTTTGTAAGAGTATCTTTTAGATCTGCCATGGTTTGATATATGAGGTTGGGTTTTACTTGGTGCCTTATAATTGCATGTAGTGTCCTAATTTTGAGCATTTTCAGCTAGCAAGTCTAGGTACTCCATTGCTTCATTAGGGTCTTTATCTTCAAAAGTTCCATTGCACATCAATTCCACCATTTGTCTATCTTTAGGTGTTAACCCTTCATAAAAATGTGAAACCAATCTTCATATTTCAAAACCATAATGAGGGCAAGTATTAAGTAAGTCTTGATACCTATCCTAACATTGGTAAAATGTTTCTTCTGGTTTTTGAGTAAAAGTGGTGATTTGTCTTTTGAAAGAATTTGTTCAATGAGACGAAAAAAACTTCTTTAAAAATTGTTATTGCATTTCATCCCAACCACGAATGGATCCTAACCTAAGATTTTGTAACCATGTTTTAGCTTTATCTTTTCATGAAAAAGGAAAAACCTTTAATCTGATGGTGTTCATGCTACAATTTAAGTAAATATAGGTGTTACAGACCTCCTCAAATTCTCTCAAATGCAAGTATGGATTTTCTAGATCTAAGTCATGAAAAGAAGATAAAAGTTGAATAATGTCCGACTTAAAATTAAAATGAGATGTATCAAGGGGGAAAACTATACATGAGGGTGCACTTGTTCTTGTAGGATTCATGTGGTCTCTAAGTGTTCTAACACGATTATTCTCATTATGAAGTGACTGGTTATCTTCTTCGACCATATTTTATAAAAATGATGAGGATACCCTATAAAGTCTACCACTTAATGTATGTAACCAAACTCTCATGCACGTGTAAGAAGAGAATAAAAGGAAGAAGAAAACAAAACAAAAAGAAACAAAACAAAACAAAGTAAGTTAGATACAAGAGAAGTGAAAAAAGAAATTAAAATAAATATTATAATTTATACAAGAATTTACCTCCCCACCAACGGCGCTAAAAACTTGACACGACCAAAGAGTTGATGTCTTCTCTCAAGTGTAGGAGTGTTGAAGTAATAAATAACATGGCAAGATCGGGATAGAACCACAGGGAGGTTAACTATATAAATTATAAATAATAATAATAATAATAATAATAATAATAATAATAATAATAATAATAATAATAAGTTAAAGAGGACTATGAGTTGTAAGATTAATGTGAAGATTAAACAGTGATAAAAACAATTATCAAGATTAGAGGATCCATAAATAGTATTTCAAACAAGTATAGTATAAACTCTTTTTATTATTCAACTGGAAACCACACACAAAGGATGTTCCGATCGGATTATAAATTGTTAACATGTTTACATTAGTTATCTTATTCGAATAATGCTAATACTTGTACATGTTGTCAGGTATTTATGATTATAACTTATGTTAACAACAAATCAAGTTTCTTTCATAGCATAGGTGTCAATTATACCATACAATTAGGCTATGAAAGTGCCAAGTATTTGTTGTAGCAAGGGTTATACAACATAAATCTAGATTAACCATTTAACAAGCAAAGTATTAAAAGTGAACAAGATAACAAATACAAAACATGGTAGTATCAAACATTAAAATCGATGTTGAGTTTATACTATACTTATTCTTACACTATTAGTATAATCTTTTCACATTGACATAATAAACATAATGAAGAAGAGAAACATATATAAGCAAGAGGAGAGCATAATTATATAAGTATAGTAAAGGAAATGAAAAGCATAAACAAGAGATTAATAACAGCAAAACTTAAGCATTACAAAAATATAAAGAGAGAGAGAGCAAGAACATGATCTTGATCTGAAAACTAAGATGCCTAAGTGCATAGCAAATGCCTCCTTTTATAGGCCAAAATCTGAAACTATTGATTTGATAACTAATTGTTGAGTGGGTAACCACATCTTGACTTGGTGACAATCCTTATCTTCTTGTCTGAACAAAACGTCATTGCTAATATCAGAATTTAAACAAATAGTCTTCATGAGAGTTCTAGGAAATTGTCTCAGTTTTGAAACATTAAAAAAAGGAATCGGTGCATTTGGACTTCTAGAACTTGAGATATGTGTTGAACACTAAACAATGTGTAGGTTGCAGGACAAATTTTGACTTCTCTATTGTTGCTACAATTTGAACTTGAAAACGACCTTTTTTAAACTTGAACTCTCATAAAAGTTTTAGGCCTATGTCTTAGCTTTCCATCCATATAGACCAGACCTAAATCTAAGTTCTATATCTCCAGGTGTGATCCAACAACCGAATAGTGTTCTAGTTTGGACTGAATCAACATCTCTTTTCTAAGCTTGCCCCTCTATTTGTCTTCTCAATTTCAATAGTTAAACTCATCAATCAATCCTTTGATTTATGTGATAAGCTTGCATTTAATATGAACATTTATCATAAATTAAAGGTATCTTATAGTATCAGACTTGTTATTATAATACATGCTTTAGTTAAAGAGTTATTGATACTTCAAGTGCAAAATAATGATATAAAACCTTAATCAAAACGCACTTTTAAATACTACAAAATGCACTTTTAAATACTAATCAAATGGTTAAATTGCGTACTCCCATCATTACCATGCAGGCACTCAAATATGAGTTGAGTATTTCACGTACTTGAACCCTAACTGATAGTCATGTGACAGATTGCTAATAATATCAAATCGACATACCAACCACTTCCAAGTAAACAATCAAGCAAGAGTTGGATGGTTTCACGAATCTTACCCAGGCTAAAGCCATTAGGGTACCATTACTTCCCCACTTATCCTAAATTTTAAGGTGTGTGCTTTTAAAGTAATGCATGATAATGGGAATGCATGCTAAAGCAGTAAAGGAAAGAAAATACACAAAATAACAATAATAAGACAAAAGGCAAAGTTTAGTCCTAAAGTCCCTAGTAGAGTCGTCATTCTATCACAACCGATATCACGATGATCTTTAAAATTCTCATGGAAAAAGAACATACAATTGGCATCTTGTTCTTAGAGGGGAAAAAGGTCTGGTTTAAGGAGTTACCATCTAGTGTTATTATCATTAGGTACCCTAACTGGTCAACAAATATTATATGGTACGAGACTGGTTACATAAAAGGAAAGATACTATCACCCATTAAACATCCTACATGAGATAAGCTGCATTGCTGATTTTGGCTTAAATTGCTAAGGGTTTGTTTTATTCTATTTTTGATGATCCGCTTATAATATTTCTGACTCTGATGCTAGTAAATATTCACTTACAAATACTTCTAACTCTATTGTTGATAAATATTGCTTAACCAAAAAATACGGTATTTCTGACTTTGACATCAGTGAATAAATCAGTAAAATTTAGATTTAAAAGCAAAACATATCTTTTTATTATATTTTTTAGTAAAAAAAGGATAGACATATATCACATACCAGATTCGCATTTCATAATAAAAGTTTACAACTCAAATACTTAGTGAAGTTATCAAAAACAAAATATGAGAGACCCACAAATAAATAAAAAAGAATCCTTTAATTTTTTTAGAATTATCTAATATTTTAAAGGTTTGTTTAGCTATATATCAAAATAATTAAAAGTGACATTAAAAAGAAGAATATAAAAATGTATTTTGCTGAGTATACCCTTAATAAAAAAAATAAAATGGATTGGCTTAAGCCTGAGCCCCAAGCCAAGCTCATTTTGATGTAGTTCCTCTTTGTTTTTTTTTTTGTTTTTTTACACTGGAGGCTGGTGTTCGACTGAGGACACGAACTCTTGCTGGAGTTTTTTTTGTAATCCCTAAATTTCTTACAAGTTAACAAATTATATATTTAATTAAAATCAATCCATGGTTTTTTAATTTCAAATTTTAATCCCTTTAAAATTAAATTAAAAGCAAATAGGTCAAAGTCAAGTTATAACATAATCAACGAATTTAAATCTTTGAGTAATTTTATCTATAAAAATGACATATCATCATATTTGTTGGTTTTTTTTTTCATTTTGTCTTTTTCAATTGTAATTCTCTTGGTCGTTGGTGTTTATCAATAGATACAATGATAGCACGTTCAGACAGAAAAATTAATATCGCAATATACTAACTAAAATACTCTATTAGTATGCTTATTTGTATTTTTCAATTTCTTGATAGTGAGTATCCATTACTGCATTATTTTTTTATACGTATAAAAAATATATTTTTTCAATCTAAAATTTTTATTCTTAAAATTTTGTGCGGTGAGTTGATTTTCTTTACTGTTTTTTTTTCATTGTCCTAAATCAACGCCAAACTATTTGCATCCAAAGTTATGGATATATTTATCGTTGTGTTAGATTTTGTGTTTCATAAAATTGTTTTGATTCTAAACCTCAGCTTTGAAATCATAGATGTAAACGTGTTTGATTCAATTTTCATTTTCATGTAAAGCTGAAATTCTAACTCATGCTTGTGCATTATTTTAAATTAAGACTCACATTTTCATTTTTATTTCAAATATGAAATTACTTCTATCATTTTGTTGCAGTAAGATCGAAGGTCGGTATTCAAGCATTCCAAACCTGTGTATTTAATGAAATTTGAGATCCTAAAATTCTTTGGTACAATGATATTTGGTACCAAACATACTTCAGTTGCACGTATAGAGTCAAACCAGACATTACCCTCAACTACCCTTAATCTTTCTTCCAAAGTAGACAACTTATCATGGTTCATAAAACCAGTGGACCTATTGTTAAAAGGCCTATCAGATATTGAATCCATGGTGATTGGAGCTCGAGTTGGCTAAATAGGGGTGATAGGCATAAAGTGTTGCTCAGTCTTTGAA
>Ga0325414_1002151_pt1 | contig 19701 bp, 11 predicted proteins | sample PopdelMetagenome_8_FD_206183 | JGI IMG/M metagenome (GOLD analysis project Ga0325414, IMG submission 206183) | Populus deltoides microbial communities from Bellville, Georgia, United States - Leaf-PdKOR-R3 | ecosystem: Host-associated > Plants > Phyllosphere > Phylloplane/Leaf | place: USA... | reverse complement strand
TACCATTTTTTTGATAAAAGATATATATATATATATATATATATATATATATATATATATATATATGTGCTCATGTAATGTATACGAATGAAGTATAAATATTCTATCGAATCCAATAAGAATTCTAACAATCAACTTATATTTTGCTTGTAAATCATTTAAACCCAATTAACACTCATTTGCATATCCTTAATTTGAATACTCTTATTTACTTGCATGCACCGGGTGACTTTGCAAAGTCCAACCTGAACATTTTTAGGCAATTATATTTATCAATTTCTCAGGTCATTCAAACACTTATACCCTTTACAAATCGAGTCTTATCAATCGTTCTCGACCATCCCAACGCGGACACCATTAGCCCAAGCTACTCTTGTAATTCATTTCCCGACAATCATATTACAGATGTCATTAGCTGTAGCTAATCTTGTAATTCATTTCCCGGCAATCCTATCACGAATACCATTAGCCGAAGCTAATCTTGTAATTCATTTCCTGGCATTCCTATCACATATGCCATTAGTCGTAGCTAATCTTATAAATACACTGGACTTTATTTACATTGAACATGGTATTTATTGTAATTGCATTCACTAGAAGAACTTTAAATTGCATAAGTGCAAATAGGAGGGAAAATCACGCACCTGCTCCGCCTGTCTCGTGACCTCCCTTAACAGAAGATCCAATCCTGGTCGCTCCTCCTAAATCACAAGGAAGTTTTTGGTTATGACTCCTTCAAGCCGATTATTATAGAGAATCCATAATCATTCACTACACATATGTTACTTTCTATGCATGTTCATTTCCTCATAATAACATACATACATATATCGTGTATATTTTCAGAGTAAGTGTCTCAATATACAATTGTTCACATGACTCAGTTCTTTTGTATTCTTACATATAGTATTCATGTGAAAGTCTAACTATTACTGTCTAACTTTGAACTGTTACTGTCTAGGCATTGAACTGTTATTGTCCAATCGTTACTATCTAAACATTGAACTGCTACTGTCCAACTATTACTATCCAACCATTATTGTTTAGACATTGAACTATTACTATCCAACTGTTATTGTTCAACCATTACTGTCTAGACATTGAACTGTTACTGTTTGAACACTCATTAGATTTTTAACTATATCTAGAGTTCTAGAACTCCATTTTAAGTGAGATAGATCTCATTGGAAAGCTAAGACTCGAGGCTACAAGTTCTTTGAAGGAAGGAGAACCCAGTTCTACCTAGAAGATAGTCAAAATTGCTTATCAATTAATCTATCCTCCTGCCCTACAAAATCAATCACGAATCAGTCTCAGTTGGTAACCCATAACTGGAGTTCTATAGTTCAAAATTAAGCAAGATCAATTTCTTTGGTTAGCTAACATCCAAATCAACAATTTCTATGAAGGAACCCAATTCTAATTCCCTCATCCTCCTACCTAAAATCTCACTGAAATCAAGAGACAAGTCTGTCCAGATTCGTCACCCCCTTTCCTTCACACAATACTTTCATAAACTACATATTCTGGGTAAAATTATTTTGGTTTCATGCCCCCCATCACATTTTATTTTGGTTTCATGCCCCCCATCACATACACATCAATTAACTTAATTTTAACAACAAATACTTTTTCCCCAATTCATGTCTAAGAACCCTAACCTATAATTCAATATCAAGGCATCAATTCATTATCGAATTTGAAATGAATTTTAAGATCATGTTTAGAACACCTTACCCAGTACGAATTAAGATTTTGATCTTCAACTAGTTGAAGATTTTCAACTCCCTCCTTTCTTTTCTAATGACAGTCGGCCCTCCTTCTTCTCTTATTGTTTAATTTTCTTGTTAATTCCTTGCTCACAAGTGTTTATTCCATCTATAAACCTTTAATCTTGGATGGGTTCTTGAAATTTTAGTGTTTCTCTCTTGATTTTGCAAGAATAGATACAAAACTCCCTATTTTATTTCCTTATGGATTGTTGTTACCCAATTTTTGACCCACCTTTTTGATAAATTTTTGGAAAATTCAAAAATAGCGAAAAACAACGAAAATCCAAAAAAAATGTTTTTAATATATTTTCATCGTTTTTAGCATTTTCAACGTCATCTAAAAAAGAATTTAATTTTTTAAAGGTCTTTTGAACGCGTTTGACTTTTCACGCGTCATTTTTAAAATCATTAATTTTCCTCATTTAAGTCGACGTTGATATTGCTCGTTTTAAAAAAATAAAAAAAATGAAGAAAAATCAAAATTTTACAAAAACAATTGAGGGACCAATTTTGAGGCCCAAGCAACATTTTGCCTATAAATAGTTGCCTTCAACACACAAAAAGGGAGGGCAATTTTGACAAAAAAAAAGAAGAGAAACCCTAAACCTATCTCTTTCACTCCAAGTCGCCGCCTCCCCCCCTCTGATTTTTTTCTTCTCCTCTCCCAGCCGGTTCCACGGTCTCCCCCCTCTTCATTGTCATCTCCCTCACCAACCTTCCCCTCTCTCGACCGCTCCATTCCTAGCCCCCAGAGAACCAGCCATTGCTGATCTCCCTCCCTCATTTCACTGGACCTTAGGTCTTCAGCCCCTCACCAAACTTCTCTCATCTCTCAGCCGACCCATCGGCCTCCCTCTCCAGGTCAACGAACAGACTCAATCACAGCAACCGACCACAGACCCACCATCTCCATCTTCACCAGCCACCACCCAACAGTCCTTTCTCCCCGTAGCAGCTCCTTCCCCAGCGGCCGCCGAACAGCAGCAGCCAGCAACCTCTTCATCTCCTTTAACCAGCAGAGCCACACCTCTGCCATCCGACAACCACGCCCATCTTCACCGCGGCTTCAGCGGCCACGGACGACAGCCACCAGATCAGAAGGAGAAGACCAAGAACAAACCAAGAGAAAACAGAAGCAAAACAGATCTAAACAAAGATTAAAATCGACTGGCTTGTGTGTTTTTCTTCTGTTGCAGGTGACAGTGGATGTCACTGCCAGCAGGAAGGGAAGAGGAGAAGAAGCTGAGCCAGACCCACCCATTTTCCGGTGTTCTCGCGGCGGCGCGTGAACCCACGCGCTACCAATGGCGTGTGGAGGGGACGCGCCGCCACTGTTCCTGCGCCCAGAAAACTTCCTTGACACTGTTTCGGCTTGTAGAAGGCTATCCCTGTAATTTCATATTGTTTTGGGGCTAATTTTTGTAATTGTAAAAATTGTTTAATGTATTTTTTTGTTTAGCTGACTTTTTATAATTTGTAGTGTTGATGTAACAAAAAAGAAAAGAAAAGGAAAGGAAAAGAAAAAGAAAAAAAAAAAGAAAAGTTTAGTGAAAAGGAAATGTGTGATTTGTATTTTGTTTATGAATGTTTTTTTTGTATGATAAAATTGCAAGAATAAAGAAGAATTTAATATTTTGATTTGCTCACGGATAAAGAATTATGAACTTACACGTAAGTCGTATTTCTAAAATTCAATGAAAGAACAAAATTTTTAAAACTTCTTTAACACATCAAGTCCACAAAGCAGCTTACCTCAGGTAGGATGCGTTAGGGGTGCTAATACCTTCCCTAACCACAACCAGTCTCTTACCCGTGAATCTCTGACAAGACCAGCACCCGGGTTTCCTAGTAGCCTTCAATTAAATACTAGGTGGCGACTCCAACGAACGAATCAAAGCAAACCAAAATGAGATGAAAAATCGCCAACCGATGTCGCGCGGGTGACGTGCGACATGGATGTTGCAGATTTTTGATGAGGAGAAGAGTATTTATACTCTATAATTTCTCTTATTTCCTTTAAGTATATTATTATCTTCAATTAAATCAAACCCTCAACATTACCGGGTTTATTTATAATGTCTTGAATTATTTCGCCCGGAAATTTGTATTCAAAAATTTCTGAATTCCTATTTTTATTTAACCATACGCATGAATTTCTTCATTTTATTTCTCATGCAGTTAGTTTGCAATTTAAGCAGCTTTAATTATTATTTTTTTCTTAGGTTTACACACAGGGTATAGTGAACATACCTAGGTCTTTACACTTTTAAGGCAATTTCCTTTGTATGACTGCAGACATATTCTCTCTAACCTTTATTTTCTCATCAATATTTAGCCTTCTTTTGTTGGTGCACAACTCTTTAAGATACTTGGCATATCGTGGAATTTATTTGATTGCATCCAATAATGGATGTTCACCTCCACCTTCCAAAAAGTTCTGAAGATTTTGTTCTCTATCTCATTTTTTTCTGCTTTACAGATCGGCCAAGAAAATAGGGATGAATTAAAATATTAGAATTTGGTAAGGCAGAATTTTTATTACCTTGTTAGTTGGCAGATTTGATGATTCAACCGGTTCCTCTTTTCTTTATTGGGTGCCAGTTATCGTTGTCTTGATTTGCACTTCTTTGCCACTTCTAAGAGTCATGGCACTTGAATTTTCCTTAGGATTAAGTTTAACATGAGACGGAACCTTTATTTGTTGGCCTATATTTTATGCACTAAAGAAGCCAGCTGTGATATTTGGTTTTCCAAATTTTGAATGCTTACTCTCGTCTCTTGTTGAAATGTTTTTGTATTGGTGGTCAAGGATTTTACAATATCCTTTAAATACATACTTGCACTTGATGATTATTGAGGAGAAAACGTTGATTTCCCATGAACATAGGGCTAAAAAGACTATTGAGTTAAGAGCTGAAAAGGCAACTGGTATGGGTGGTCTTTCCACCCGGGGTTGTACTGATTGGAAAATGGATCATATCTCCTTTGTTGGCTCTTAAATCCACCCATAACATTAACTTGAGGCATGTCATCATCTTGTAATTGAGGGCATCTATTAGTAGGATGGTCTGGGAAAGAGCAAATACCACGGACTTTGACTTGTCTAACCGGTCCTAGAGAAACTTGTCTAATGAGAGATATTTGTTCTAAAAGCTTTGTCTCAATATTAGAATGTACTACCTTATTAACTCTTTGAGATGGATCATCAATCAAGTTTGGAAAATCCTTGATGAAAATAACATTGACACTTCTCGACACTCTTTGAAAAGCAGAGCAATTGGGGGCAATACAATAGACCCTGGGATGAAAAACAAACAATATTCAGATCAGTTAGGGGAAAGAAAGAATCAAATGATGAGTTAGCAAAGTCCATCAAAGTTACGTTTAGCATCTGGCAATGACAAAAGCCTATTGATTACAAATAAAAGTATGAGCGCACTCAGATTAATTAAAGGCAATGATGTTAAAGTATAGTTTATGATCTAGTAAACTCCAGCAACAATTAAGAGAATGTTGCACTGGAAGGACATCCTCATATATCATCATCTTGGGGTTACCCTCTGTAACATGACTATGACTCCTAACAAATGTTATCACGCAGTTTCATTTGAATGAATGTCGAAAGGATGCACACCACCAAAACTGACTATGGGAGAATGTTGCACTAGAAGGACATCTTTATATCATCTTAGGTTACCCTTTAAAACATGGCTATGACTCCTGACAATTATGATTGCATAGTGGCGTTTAAATAAATATCGAAATGATGCACACAACCAAGACTGATTGTTGGACCACCTATTTTAAAGCCTAATGTGCATTTCACCACATGAATATAGATGATAAAATGAACATCATTAAGGATGCTTGTGCATTTCTTTTCATAATCTGATTTAACAAGCTGAGAGGAATCCATTGATAAGAACACTTAACACACAATAAAGAGCCTTTTACTGTAAGCTATGAGATGCATGTCTAGAGGACTAGATAGTTTCCAAGAAGATTGATGATAACATATACTTAAAGAGTATTGTTTCAAATGGAGGCAAGTTCATGGCTAATTGACAATCTAGGATGAGGTCGACACTAAAAAAACCTTTTGATGGGTGTTGGTAGGATGCATACAGCTAGTCAAAGAACAGTTCTTCAGAGAATCCTAGAAATGCATGACTTGTTAAACTTTTTCATGATAAATCAAGCAACACCACACTTGGGGGTATTGTCAAACATGATAAACAGTGAGAGCAACCAATAATCATCGCGGACAGTCCAAGATAGGCACGACACTTACAGCTGAGTGGATGGTTAACACATGAATAGACCGGTACATCAAAAGAACAAAGAAGGCTTTGGATAGTAAATAAAGACACCTTTGACGATGGAACATTAAGGAGAGGGGGCCTATATTTCAAACCATGTAAGGAGGCATGCATGTCATCTAACCTCAAAACATTGCACATAATTTTTGAATTGTTACAGAAAAAATCTTCAATGAAGTCTAGCAAGATTATGGACAAAGAAAGAATTATTTAGTAGATAATAACAAATAATCATTATTTTAACCCTGGAATGAGAAAAAAATGAGATGAACCCTACCATTAGGAAAATCTCAACGAAATGAGAAGATCAACCTTGTCATCAAAAAGAGTCTTCAGGTCAACCCTATAATCAGGAAGCACCAAGTTTTCAAAACCCCGCGATCAGGAATTATGTGGTCAACCCTACCACCAGAATTCCCAACATTTGAAGAAAAGTGAAAAGAACCCTATTATTAGGAAATTCTCAAAGAAAGATCAAGCATTGTCATCATGGAAGAATAAGAAAAGCTTGTCATAAAGAAGATGAGATAAGCCCTACAATTAGGAAATTCTCAAAGAAATAAGAAGACCAACCTCGTTATAAATGTCATAACCCAATTCTAGGTTATTCCCTAAAATTCACTTTTTTTTTTTCAAAATCAAAATCAAAAAATAAAATAAAGACTGGCAATGTGGAGAAAGTAGATCAAGGAGGACTACAAAAATAGGAAAAAATCAAGCTGTAATTTTTGAAGAAAATTCAAGGCCTAATTGTACCCCATTATGCCTAAAAATGGAGAAAACAAATGCAAATTCAAGGTCAAATTAAATGATTATTGGATGAATTTGCATAAAAATTAAGTCCAATAACATAATTAAATTTTTAATAGGCTAATTTGATTTAATCATGGGCCAAATTAAATTTTAATTATGTTTAAGAATTAATTTGGGTCCAATTGAAGGATTTAATTAAGTGCAAGGACTTAATTATACTTTAAATGAGTCAAATTAATTTATTTGGGGCTTAATTGATGAAAAATTAAGTTTGGGAGCCTCATTTGAGCTTAATTGAGAAGATTGGAATTTTAAAAGACCAAATTTAATTTTTACCAAGTTAATTGATTGAAATTAGGGGCCAAATTGCAAGAAAAATGAAGTTTTGGGGTCAATTAGGGGCTCAATTGAAGAAATCCAAGACCAAGGACCATATCGCAATAGGCGTGTAATTTTAGGGCTCCAAAAATAAAATAAAGGCTCGCAATGTTAAGAAAGCAGATCAAGGAGGACTACAAAAATAGAAAAAAATCAAGCTGTAATTTTTGGAGGAAATTCAAGGCCTAATTGTACCCCATTATGCCTAAAAATGGAGAAAAAAATTGCAAATTCAAGGTCAAATTAAATGATTATTGTACGAATTTGCATAAAAATTAAGTTCAATGACATAATTAAATTTTTAATAGGTCAATTTGATTTAATCATGGGCCAAATTAAATTTTAATTATGTTTAAGAATTAATTTGGGTCCAATTGAAGGATTAAATTAAGTGCAAGGACTTAATTATACTTTAAATGGGTCAAATTAATTTTATTTGGGGCTTAATTGATGAAAAATTAAGTTTGGGAGCCTAATTTGAGCTTAATTGAGAAGATTGGAATTTTAAGAGACCAAATTTAATTTTTACCAAGTTAATTAATTGAAATCAGAGGCCAAATTGCAAGAAAAATGAAGTTTTGGGGTCAATTAGGGGCTCAATTGAAGAAATTGACAGCCAAGGATGTTTCTGTAAAAGGCACCAAACTATAGGGGTGAAAATGACAACAAACCGGGGGTTAAATTGAAGAAATTGAAAGTTTAATGGTCAAGTAGGGGTTAAATTGACAAAATCCGAGACCAAGGATCATATTGTAAAAGACGCATAACTTCAGAGCTGCAATTAAACTTCATCAGGGGGCTTAATTGCAAACATTTATGTTCAATTAGAGGTTCAATTGAAAGACATTGAAAGAGGAAGGACTGAAATGAACTTTGGCCAAAATCAGAACTTTGGTACTGTTCATCTTCTTCTTTATTTTTCCAGAAAAACTGGTCCAGTCACCTCTTTTGCAGGTGCCTTTAAGGCACCTAACGTCCACCAAAGTTAACCACACTTACCCTAAAATGATCATATGCAGTTCTTATACAGTTCCATATCAATAGCGCAGTCTGAATGAAACTTAATCTGCGCCGGCACTGGCCTAAACATGCCAATTCAGGCAGCTTTTTCTTCAGATTTGACAGTGCACCGTGCCTACTTTGAGCCAACGGTTGGGATCCTTTCCAACCGAATCAAGGGTTGAAAATTTTTCCCCTGTGTAGAAACGATTTCCCTCTTCCACTGACTATAAATAGAGGTGGATTTCATGGCCTGAGGGAGGAGAAACTCGGGTCCAAAAATCGAAAAAAACCAGCCTCCTCCCCAGTTTTTTTCTGCAGCAAGTCTCTCTCTCTACACTCTCTCTCCACCGTGCTCTCAGCAACTCCAAGCCACGCTTCCACCAGCTCGCCTTTAACCCTACCCTCTCCACCACACTTATCCCTCTCCTCCGAAAGCTCCTCCTTTTCCTCCACGGCGGCAGCAGCCAATCAACACCACCATTTTCGTTTTCTTCCTTCTCCAGTATCGGCAGCAGCAGCACCGACTCCTCCACAGACGCCGCCACCAGCTTCAGGGAGACTACCCAGACCACTTCCAACCCCACGCCAGGCCAGTGACAGCAGTTTCTTCTCCTCTGCAAGGTTGCCTCCCGCTTTGCTCCGCCATCTGCAACTGTGAAGTTGCATGCAGAACGTGAACTTACTTACTGTTCACGTTCTGCAATTAATATATAATATTATATTATATCCTTCCTTTAAACAAAACAAAAAAAACAAAAAATTCCAGAAAAAATTTCAAAAATCCTTTGAAAAAAATTATGATTTTCTAAAATATTTTTCTACCAATTTTACATAATATCGGGTTGTACATTTACATTGTAAAATACAAACCCGGTATTAAAATACCTGGTTTTCTCTGAAATATTTCAAAAAAAATTAAAACATTCTCAAAAAGAAAAAATATTTTGTTGTATGCGGCCAAATCTTAAAATTTTTCCAATCAAATTTTTCATATAAAAAAAAATTGCATCTTTTTCATGTTTAAAAAATCCAAAAATGGATATCGTAATCAGTTTATAATTATCCATTAGGATTTGGCCAACATGTCAAAAACCTTTTTCTAATTTTTTAGGGTCCAGATGTAGACTTTAATATTTGTGGGTGTAAAATTACACAATAAAATGCACCCTCAGGTATTAAAGATACAAAGTGCAAATAGATGCAATGCTAAAATTTAGACTTTAGAATGGTTAGGATTTAACCTGATAAAGTAGAGACTCTCTCATAAAGAGAGATCTGCCTTGAACCTTAGAAATGACCAACGAATAGAAACCCGACTTAGAAAAAAAAAGTCAAACAACAATGCAGCTTATCCTGAATAGGGTGCACTAGGGGTGATGCGTCTTCCCCTTGCACAACCAGTCCCTTACCCAGACTCTTGCAGACCATAGGTTCCTAGTGACCATAATAATAGGTGGCGACTCCTAAACATTAATCATAATTTTATAATTAAATCCAAAAACCCTTCTCAACACACAACACCTCACACCAGGAGACACAATAGAGAGCCTCCGCCATCGCCAGAAGACGTCGCCCCCGCGACAATAAAAAAGAGTCTTCAGGTCAACCTTGCAATCAAAAAGCACCGAATTTTCAAACCTCATGATCAGGAATTATCAGATCAACCCTGCAATTAGAACACACCAAGTTTTCCAACCCTGTCATCAGAAAAATCTAGTTAATTGTAGTCATCAGGAAGGACAAATGTCAACCTTGCAATCAGGAAAAACCGATATCAATCCTGCAAAATCACAAAAATAAAAAAAAATAAAAAAGCATCAAGTGAAAAGCTTGATCAAACTTTATCATAAAAAAGAAAAGTGAGAAGAATCCTACCATTAGGAAATTCTCAAAAAGAAAAAAGAAGCAAGTTCAAACCCTGCCAACAGGAAGAACACACAGGACTTTGGTTCTGATTAAAGGGGATCGCCAGATGGGATCTCAAGTTAACCTAACCGCAACACCAATTTCAGCTTTGGTTAAAGGAAATTGCCAAACGAGATTTCAGGTTGACCGAGCTACAAATATAGATTTTTTTTGTTTTGGTTAAAAGACGTCGCCAGAAGGGATCTCAGACTAACCCAACCGCAACACTGATTTTGGCTTTAGTTAAAGGGAATCGTTAGATGGGATTTCAGGTTGATTGGGCTACAAACATTTTTCTTTGCTTCTGGTTAAAGAGAATCGCCAAATGGGATCTCAGGTTAACCCAACCGCAACATCGATTTCAGCTTTGGTTAAAGGAAATCGCAAAATAGGATTTCAAGTTGACCGAGCTACAAACATAGATTTTTTTATTTTGGTTAAAGGAGGTCACCAGATGGGATGTCAGGTTAACCCAACCACACACAGAATTTAGCTTTGGTCAAAGAAAATCGCCAGATGGAATTTTAGGTTGACCAAGCTACACACAAACAGACTTTGGTTCTGGTTAAAGAGGATCACCAGATGGGATCTTAGGTTAAGCTAACCACAAACAAAGGTTTTTTGGTTCTAGTAAAAAGGGATCGTCAAATGGGATCTCAGATTGATCGAGCCACCAACATTATCTTAATATTGGAAGTAAAATGAGGAAAAACCCTACCATTAGGAAATTCTCAAAAAAAAGAAGAAAAGAAAAAAAAAGGGTTCAAACACTGCCATCAAGAAGAACAGTTTTAGTTTTTGGTCAAAGGAAATCACTAGATGGAATTTCAGGTTAACCTAACCAAAAACAGAATTTAAAGGATCACCACATCAGGATCTTAGAATAACCAAGTTATTAATGGTTTTGATCGTTGATGTCTGGTTAAAGGGTATTGTTATAAAGATGGAGTTTCAAATCAACCAAGCTTTAAGAAGATCAATTTTAGAAGTTTTGTTTTGTTTATTTTTATAAAACTTATTACACAAAGTCTTTACTCCGTAAGTATTGTAAAAAGGAGGCATATGTTGTTACGCAATATATATAAAGGAGGAAAAGCCCGAAACAGTGTCGTTTGAATGACAATGTTCTTCTTCTTCCCCTAGACGTGCAGAGGAGAAGAAGAAGGTTTTTGAATTTATTTTTATTTTTTTACGCTCTCGCTCTCCCTCTCTCCTACACTTGCACAAACACTATAAAAACCCAAAACCCAACACAACCCATGCCCCTTCATGATGTAAAACCAAGGGAGTTGTGCCCCGCAAGCGGCTCCCCATTAGGCACCTTGCCCAGCACCGGGGGCAGAGTAGGGTGGCCTCACTCCCCATGCGTCATGATGGGACAGGAGTAGGGTCGATCCTGATCCCCTTGCCCCTTATAAATACCACCCGAAAGGAATAGACCAGGAGGGGTGTTGGTTTTGAGAATCGGGGACGAGAAATAGAGGGTTTTAAAGAAGAGAGAAAGATTTGAAAGAAATTGGAACAGAGAGGAGATTTTAGAGAGAAGAGAGTCGAAAAAAAGCAGAGGGAGACGATTTGTTTTAAAACAAAAGAACAAAATACAAAGAGAGGACGAACGACAGAGAAAGAGAGAGAACAACGGAAGGAGAAGAACAAAAAAGAGAAAAAAGCAGAAAGGGAAAGAGAGATAAGAGAAAAGGAAATAGAAGCCATAGTGGAGGCGCTGCAGAAGGGAAAAAAAACAAAAACCAGAAAAGAAAAGGCAGAAGAAAAACACAAAGAAATAAGAAGAACCACCGGCCAAACAACTCACTGCGAACAAGTGCAGGTCCGCTTCTCTTCCTCCTCCTTTTCTTCTTCTCCAGCCTCATCCTCCACTGTTCACTAGGCCGGGTTTGACCCAGTCCAAAAATAATTTCTGAAAAAATCCTTTCCAAAAAATTTATGATTTTCCTGCATAATTTTTATCAATTTCTCTTAATATAGGTTTGTATTTTTATACCGTAAAGATACAAGTCCGATATTAAAATATTCAGTTTTGAAACATTGCAAAAAATTATAAAACAAAATATTAGAAGGCAACACTCATTCCCGCTTTTCACAGATAAAAGACAAGAAATCCTTGTCTTCTCCATTTTTTTGATTACTTCAAACCTGCAAGAGTGAACGCATCGTCGCAGTGCTGCGACATACAGAGTAAGCAAAGTTTACAAACTTATATTAATGGTTTACCATCAAGATCCTATATTATTGCCTATGATCAAGCTTAATCATCTATGAATAAGGAAACAAATAATTAAAGATTCAATTACATTATTTGACTAAGCTAACTGCCTATTCTGTGCTTGATTTCCTTTAACATGAAATGCCAACCATTTCTCCAGATTTGGGTAGAAGACCATGCCACTTAGGAATTGCTTGTGCTCGCTCTACATGTGCTGCATTTGTTCCAGTACCCAATATTACAGCAGCAATGACATCTGGGTTGTGGTATCGACCTCCAGCTAATGTTCCAATTGTATCATTGGCCTACATCAGCTCAGAGAGTTGAAGAATCTGTTTAGTTATGTAGACATGTGACAGCATTAAGCATTAAGCACTCATTCCATCAGCACTGGACTGTAAATCACATTCTTTGCCATTAAATAGAAATAACCCAAACAAAGAATCCAGGGACACCAACCAAATTACTTACCACAGCAGACACGCGCATGTCAAGTCCAATTCTTTCCATGGCTTTCGTTAATTCTCCCATCACATCTTGTCCGACCTAAGGACCAGGAATGAAGTGAGCAACAAGGTGAAAAAGGATTGGCAGAATAAGGAGGTACAGTTATTGACTGAAGCTATTGCAATGTTGAGTCTAAGTGCTGGTTACAGTATTTTGCTTTAACGTTTTCCAGCGCAGAAATATCATGGATATACCCTCACAAGGCTATATTTAGAGAACTGTCTGCTTTTAGAAGTAAATGTTGAGCACATGTGGCAGAGTTAATAACTCAGAGTAAGTAAGATACAAGTGATTAATTTGAGCTTTCCACACTGTAGAGATATATGCTCTAAAACTAAATTATGCAGACTACACGTGAGCAATAAGAACTTGAAAGAAAATGAACGAAATTCCTTTGCTCCTGAAGCTTGGTTGGCATGTGTTCCCACAGAGTTTAAGCAGGAACACGCCTAACTGCTAAGATTTCACAGATCAATGGAAACTAATAATAAACTCAGAGTGATATCCAGATCGAACATCAGAAAACAAGCTCTGCCAAAAGTAGTAAATTTCAGATGCTAACGATCGGTATTTGTTCTATTTTTCTAATTTCAATCCTCATTCTTTTAACTTCTTACTTTGTTTTTCTTTCTTTTTAGTTTCAGTCATCCTAAATCCATTCCTATTTTTTGTTGGTGTTTCAGAATCCATCGTCTTTGTTTTGATTTTTTATTTCGGTTATTTTCTTTTTTGTGCAAGTTTTATTTTCTTACAATTTAGCTCTTTAATTCTAATTTATGTATATTATGTTTTTCAATCCAGTTATTCTACTTTTGATTTCTCTTTTTTTCCTTTGCTCTTTTTTTTCAAAATTCTTATAGTTTTTAATTTTACCCTTCAAATCATTTTTTTTCAATAGTAATAATTTTTTTTCAAATTTATTATTATTATTATTATTATTACCCTTCAAATGAAATTTATGAATTTTTTTTCAATAGTAATAACAATTTTTTTTCAAATTTATTAATAATTATATTAATAATGAAAATAAAAATATTTATAATATTAATAAAAATAACAACAACAAGAGTAGTAGTAGTAGTTGTGATTGTAATAACAATAGTAATAATAACAAATATGCTAGACCCAAGTTACCTGAGTCTGACAAATATATTTGACCTATTTTTTTAGGTTTGGTAATTATATCTTACCCACGGGTTTTTGCAATGGGCAGCATAATCTAGGAGGAGAGAGGGAGGGACAAAAAAACCCCAGGCAAAGCTTCTTAGTGGGCCGCCTCCGCTCAAGCACCTCACCATTGTGCCTGGGGTGGCGAGGCGCATCTAACGCCGCTCTGAAAGCGGTGCTCAGTTCTTTTTTAGAGTCGCACGCTTCACCCAAATGGCATAGACAACGCCAACCCTCTGGCACTTGCTCAACATGCTTCAACCATTTTTGAATATAAATAATAATTTGGTGCCCTAAAAGACAAATCAATATCTGTACTGTAGCTTAAAAAACTTGAACAGACCATTTTATCCCCAATAATTCTTTCAATGTCAAATGTATCCCATGAAAAAGACAATCCTACCCTCAACTACATGCTTAGCAAGTTTCTTTCGCGATGATAATTTTATCATTACACTGCTACAATTTACAATAATCAGTGTCTAAGTGAATAGTAAAAGGATGAACAGTCATATACTAGACTATTTTAGCATTTGTTGTAATTAATTCTTCCTTTTATATGAACACATGCCAGTTTATATTGATCTCCATTTTAAGAAAAATAAAAATGGATGAAAAACTCAAAAACAAAGAAGTACTAAGGACTTTTGTCAATTCCTTGAATTATTTGCCGAAGAAAATTGCCTCTTTTTTTTTTACAAGTTTTCGATTCACACTAGAAAAAAAAAGTTTTATTTTAAGTCAATAAATAAATAAAATATGCTTTATTTGTTTTTTGTTAATTCCTTATTTTTGCTATCACAAAAATGATTAGGAAATGCTTAGTGATCATTTGAATCTTGTATAGTCTGATTTTTACATAAAATTATTTATTTCTTAAGTCTTTTCTTTGACTTTTGAAAATAAAATAAAAAATAGCTAAAAAAGATTCAGCATGAACAAATAAAAACATATCTTAAAAAAATTTAAAATTGTAATTTTTTTTTTAACAACTCCAACATAATAAATAAATAAAAATAGAGTTTCTACTAGTTTTTCTAGGTTTCTATAATATAGCAAAAAGAACTTCCAACATAAATAAAAAACTCTCCAGAAAAATGAGCCTCTAGGTGATGCCACCTAAAACTCCATAGGTTCTGAGTGGATGAAGATGGGAAAAATTTAAGTGGAGGATGGGGGCATCCTCGTGGCGGAGAAGAAGGAGGGTCTTGCGTTGGAAATATAAAGCCCGCCGACGGAAGCCATAGGAATTGGCTATTGTTGTCAGGATCTTGGGTCACACAGTTTCAGACACGACCTTATGCACTAGACTGAAATCTAAAACTATCTGGAACAGAGCAAAGCCTTTTAAGGTTATGGATCCGAGGAATGAGTTCTTTCTTGCACAGTTTTCGACAATAACTGGTTATATCTCCATGCATCATCAGGCACATTACAAGGGTGGTGTTTTGGGTGCATTTTCCTTGCCTTACCAGTTGATTGGTGACATGGTTACGATTGATTATAATACCCAGACCAATCAGAGAGGGAAATTTGCTCGTGTAAAGGTTGATATTGATCTTGAAAACCGACAGAAAAAAATTGAAGATCTGGATCAGAAAGTGTCTTACGATGAGGGGTTCCCACAAGTTTGTTACACTTATGGTCAGGTTGGTCATAATAGCATCCTTTGCCCTTTCAAAATTCCCGAGAAATCAGCCAGTCAAGATGATGATAATGTCAATAGCGACCATGGTTGCTATTGAGGGAAACCATATCCAAGTCTAGCGAAGTTTCAAAGATAGAAGGATACATTGGATTAGTGCTGTGATATTCTAATTTTGGATTCCCTAAAATTATTATTTTTCTTTAAGAAAACAAAAAAAAATAAAAAACAAATAAAGCAACAAAAAAAATAAAAATAAAAAAAGATTAGCAGCTTGTCAAAAGCAGATTAAGAAGGTTTCAAATACATGGAGGAACAAAGATAAAATTTTAGAAAAAAATTAAAGGTCTAATTACACCCCATTATATCCAAGGTTGAAAGACAATGCAAATTCAATATGAAATTAAATGATTATCGAACGAATTTGATAAAACTTAATTAATTTAGACTTTTAATAAGCAAAATTGATTTAATCATGAGCCTAATTAAATGTTTAATTAAGTTTAAAAGTTAACTAGGGTCAGATTAAAAGAATTACTTAAGTGTAATGACTTAATTAGACTTTTAGTGGGCCAAATTAATTTTATTAGGGATTTAATTGGTGAAAATTAAGTTTAAAGATCTAATTTGAGTTTAATTGAGAAAATTTGAATTTTAAAGAACTAAATTTAATTTTTCCAAACTCAATTGGATGGATAAGATCAAGGATAAAATTGCAAGAATTTAGAAGTTTAAAGTTCAATTGAAGGTCAAATTGAAGAATTTTAAAATCAATAACAACTCTGTAAAAAGCACATAAATTTAAGGGTCCAATTAAAGAAGGTCAAGGATGAAATTGCAAGGAATCTAAAAGATTAGAGACCAAATTAAAAATATCATAATTTCACTATTCATTGTTTTCTTCCTATTAAATGATTAGCCCTAATATCTCCCTCAACCCTTCACTAAACTACTCAAATATTATGCCAACTTATGCTCTGGTATCTTCACTTCACTCTGAAACAAAATTACAGCTTTAAAGGCACTAAACACACCTACCGATTTTCTTCTAAAAACAGACCCAGCATTGTTCTGTCTGCAAAAACAGCCTTAGTCCTCTCTTAGTTAGTTGCAGAGCAAGACAAGCTTTTGTCTTTAGTTAGTTACAGTGTCATGAATAGACCTCCTAACGATGGCTACAACAACCCATTCCTTAATCTTTCCAGCCTGAAACAAACCCAAAAACATCCCTCAAACCAACAAAAACCCCTTCCACCCATGACAGCCACCATATGACAGCCCTCAAACCTCCACAAAATAACCCCGCAACATACCTGAAACAAACCTGAAGTCACCCTAAAAATAGGCCACAAAACCACCTCCAAACAGCCATGAAAACTCCAACCAAAACACCATGAAACAGATTCGAAACCATACAAAGCTTCAACGACCTCCAAACAGAATTGATAACTCAGAGCAAGTAAGATACAAGTGATTAATTTTACCTTTCCACACTGTAGAGATAGTGATTTATTTGAGCTTTCCACACTGTAGAGATATATGCTCTCAAACTAAATTATGCAGACTACACGTGAGCAATAAGAACTTGAAAGAAAATGAACGAAATTCCTTTGCTCCTGAAGCTTGGTTGGCATGTGTTCCCACAGAGTTTAAGCAGGAACACGCCTAACTGCTAAGATTTCACAGATCAATGGAAACTAATAATAAACTCAGAGTGATATCCAGATCGAACATCAGAAAACAAGCTCTGCCAAAAGTAGTAAATTTCAGATGCTAACGATCGGTTTCTCTATTTAAGTGATCAAAAACATCAGAAATCAAGAACTACCAATGTGTGTGTGTTCAACTGCCAGCTGCATGTGTGTCTCACAATAAAAAGACTAGCTATTATATGCATTGTTACATAGAATTATGGCTCCAAAATATTATTGATGCAATTTTTGACACTGCATATGACCTGTACCCCTCAGGGAATGCTTTAATAATTTCGTCACTGTTCACTGATGAAAAGGAATACATGTAACGCAAAGAAGTGGAGTAGGTAAAGGGAAAAACATTGACATTTTTAGATGGTAAAAACAATTTCTTCTAAGTTTTTTAGTCTCATAACAGATATGCACCAAGATAAAAACCAATATAACTGTAATTGAAAAAACTGATTGTAATCGCTGCAGTCTTTTGGATCTTGATTATGTAGGTCCTCGACTTACTTGATCTGTGGTGGGGTTCAAGAGTTCCAAGATAGAGGCTTAGTTAATATGGAGTGCAGATTTTATTGTTAAACATTCGTATAAAATAGGACCACAGGCCCATATATTTGCAGCTCAATATACATTCGTTATCTAATCCGAGGTTTAAGTGATTTCATGAAGGAGGCTTGGAAGAAGGATAATGGCTTTTTGAGTGCCATAGATGATTTTTTTTTTTTTTTTTTGGGACCAAACTACATAATTTTGGTCACAACAATATTAAAACATGTTGTTTTATTTAAATAAAATAGTAAGTACTGTTTTTGGGTTTTTCACCTAAACTAGGTTATTAATTTCTTTTTAATTTCATCCTCTAATCTTTTAATTTAGTTAATTAAGTTCTCAATTAAATTTTGATTCTAAGAATCAATTCAATTTCACCATTGTCATGTTTCAAAATGATTCCCTGAGTTTAGCATCCTTTTCATTTTGCTTCTCGGTCTTGGATATTTTTTATTTTATCCCTAATTGACCTTTAAATTTATAATTTCTTCAATTTCACCTTTATTTTTAGTTGAATTGGGTCCCCAAATTCATACACCTTTTATAAAAAGGTTCTTGATTCTGAATTTCTTCAATTTAACTCTTAATTGACCCCAAAACTTTGATTTTCTTGTAATTTTATCTCTAATTTGATGCAAATGAGTTTGGGGAAATTAAATCTAATCCTCTAAATTAAGCTTCCAAATTTAATTCTTCATTAATTAAGTTCCTAATAAAATTAATTTGACCCATAAAAAATCCAATTAAGTCCTTGCACTTAACTAAATCCTTTAATTTGACCAAAATTGATTATTAAATTTAATTAAACCTTTAATCAGGTTCATGATTAAATCAAATGACCTATTAAAAGTCTAATTAAGTCTTTAGACTTAATTTTTATACAAATTTATTTAATAATCATTTAATTTAATCTTGCATCTGCATTGTTTTTCAAACTTGGGTATAATTAGGTTCTCGATTTTTATCCAAAATTTCAATTTGGTTACTCCATGCATTTGAAAACCTTCTTAATTTACTTTTTCCAAGTTGCCAATATATTTTTTCTTTTGAATTTTAAAAATAATTTTGGGGGAAATGTAAAATATAAATTATGACAATATATAGTATAAAAACTAAGAATGTTTCTATGAGTTCTTGATTTTGAACCTGCACTTGGATTGTTTCAATTTCCTTGAACAGGATTTTCCAATCTCTTCTTATGTTGTTTTTAAAGATTGAAAGAGTTTACCTAAAACTTTAGTTCTGGTTAGAAAAACAGCTTGAAAGGTATTTGGACCCGGGAAAAATTAGGAATTCTAAGACCCCGTTTGTTTGCTGGAAAGTAGTTTCCTTTTGGAAAGTGAATTCCGGGGAAAGTGAATTCCGGGAAAGTATTTTTCGATGTTTGGTAGTGTAATGAAAAATAAGTTGGAAAACATTTTCCAGTGTTTGGTTGTGTCATGGAAAATGAGCTGAAAAATAACTTATTAATGTTTTATTTTTCTCAAGTTTATTAAAATAATGAGGAATAAATCTTACAAATTAAAAAAGTTGAATGAGAATGAAATTGAAAAAAATATATAATTTCATAAATTATCTTAAATAAAATAAATAATAATCAAAATAATAGAGATCAAATCTAAAAAATTAAAAAAAAATGAAAGGTGGAGAAATTAAAATAATAATAATTAACATTTCATAAATTATTTCAAATAAAATAAGTAACAATCAAAAGAATGAGGACCAAATTTGATAGATAAAAAATCTCAATAAAAAAATGATAAGGAAAAAGCAAATA
>Ga0325414_1002148_pt1 | contig 19734 bp, 9 predicted proteins | sample PopdelMetagenome_8_FD_206183 | JGI IMG/M metagenome (GOLD analysis project Ga0325414, IMG submission 206183) | Populus deltoides microbial communities from Bellville, Georgia, United States - Leaf-PdKOR-R3 | ecosystem: Host-associated > Plants > Phyllosphere > Phylloplane/Leaf | place: USA... | reverse complement strand
TACCCGTAAATAGGATTTGATTTTCTATGGATATCCATTGCTTTATTTGCTAGACTTGTTAAACATATAAAAGCACGCACATGAGTATTTAAGAAGAAGAAAAAAAAGGTTATGTTTCTGATTGCATTAAACCAATTAATCTATTTTTAGTAACTATTCAATTAAAAGTAGAAAATGAAAGAGGTAATGCAATATAGTAACTTAATGTAATAATGCATACTAAACAACGAAAACGCACTCAGTGAAATAATAACTATAAACATAGTTATAATTTTGAAACAAGTTATTAAAAAAAGAAGGAAAAAGGTTACCTTTTATTAATAATTATATGTCACCTTTTATTAATTACTAGGCATATTCTACATTAGTTAAATTATTTTTAATATATATAATTCATGATTTTTTCATGAAAATGTTACCTCTGTAAAGCAATGATTTATGTATTTGCTAACATATCATCATAACAAGGTTACTATAGACTAGCTAATAAAAACTTAATAACTTAGGCAATACAAACAAGATAGTCTAATAGCTAATAACATATAGTGAGGTTATTTAATTATTTAATTTTTTTTTTTTACTTAGAAACAATTAACTCTAAATTAACTATTATTGTATAACATTTTGAGGTTGAATAGCAACAAAAAATCATAATTGAATTTTATAAGAAAGAAAATAGCAAAAAAGAATTTGCAAAACCCAGCGGCAATGTCATTATTATTGAATCAATAAATCTTTGCAAGTTTGTAATTCTATTATTCTATACAATTCTCAATCTTCATCTATTTAATTTTTTTTAGATTAACGTGAGTGTCTGGGTCAGTCTGCGCACATCTCGACTAATCTCACAGGTCTTGAAGTTAACGAATAACGACTATGGAAGCCTTTAGTGGCCCTGAGGTTTATGAAACTTGAACTGGGGACCTCTAGAGAGTAAATTCAGGGCCTGACTAGTTGAGTTACACCCCTTAGGGTTCCATCTATTTTATTTTTTGTTAGCCAGAAAAGAGAGATAGCTTACATTGTCCTCGTATATAAGATTAGCAAATTTCTAGGTTTCGTAAACATTTGTGCTTTTCTTTGACACAATAACACTCAATGAAAACCCAAAAGACAGATGGATAATTAACTTCAAGCTAAATTGAACCAAAACCTAGATAAAAAACCTCAAGCTAAAAGGAAACAACTTATAAATTTTGTAAGCTAAAAAATAATTTTTCAAAGTACAAAAGCTACAAACACTAGAGTACCACATATTAAGCCTCCAAGCGCATATCCATTCCAACTTAGCAAGATCTTGTTTACTATAAAATCCTTGCTTTACCTTTATCTTCAGAGAACATTAAGCCATAATTTGAAGCTGAAAAAGAAAAGAGAAAGAAAATGTTTTAATATTTATAGATCTACAGAGACATTACCTAATCAAATCAATTTGAACTAAAAAATATAGGTTTCTTACTGATGACCTCGAGTATGCTTGAAGATAAAGATCTCTTTTTCTTAAAGTGTTTCTTTAAATGAGGCAAACCAAACTTTCAATTTCAAAAGTTAAAATGGTATATGGTTTTTCAACAATAAGAAAAATATATAAGAAGATAAAAGATAGACATTGTGAACCATATGAAAGACATGTAAAAGTTGCTTTACAATAATTGAGGTTAGAGCTCATTTATTGATTATTTCTACAAGCTAAACCAACGTTTTTTTTTTTGGTAACCAAATGCTATATTATAATGTTTGGGGGCAAAAAACAAAAGCCTCTTCACCCAAATGGGTATTTAACTTGAGATCTTTACATCTTACCCCCTCTCACGACCAAATGATATTTTTCTTGGCTACTATAAAGATAAAACACTAAAGGAACATTTGATATTAAAAGGTTAGGAAAGATAAAATAAAACATGAGATGGAGGTTGATGAGTCACAAGTAATAAAAATGTATAAAAGTTTGTTTTATTATGTATTATCATTAAACTTTAATGTTTGAAACATTAAATATAAATCATTATTTTTATTTTAGTTTATAATGAGCATCATTGTTTTAACTAATTTAAAGTGTGCGTTTGGTATTATAGTGCAATGTGCCTTTCAAAATTGTTTTTCGCTTGAAAATACATGAAAATAATTTTTGTTTAGATTTTTTTATTTTTGACATCTACATATCAAAATTATCAAAAAACACTAAAAACGCATCAATTTGATGTTTTTTTAAGGCAGACGCACTTTTAAAAAGCACCCAAAAGAAAAGGCTATTACACTCTTAAATGGGGACAAAATAGTAATTTCTTCACTTATTAAAATCATGTTATAAAAGGGATTTGTAATAATCAGAAAAAAAAAAAAGATAATTCATTTCTAAGAAGATATTTACACCAACACAAAGTTAAAATCTAACATGGTTGAAAATGCAAAATGATAATTCCATCACAAATATACATTTTTTTGTTATCATTCAATCCCTACCTCATCATTATTAAATCTACTTTGTTTGAGAATATAATTAATTTTTATTTCTCCATATAATGTATGTTTTAATTATTATATTAACATTTCAATAATGATATTCATTTTCTTTCATAATGTTAAAAAACTCACTCATTTAGTAAAAAAATTCTTCTTATATGTTTTAATAAAAAACAACACTCTTTGATTAATTAATTTTATTCAGTTCATAAACAAATACTCTCTAATTTATTTATTTTTAATTATTAAATTATATAAAATAATTGATTATTTACTTTTAGTAATTTAATTTTCTTATATTAATTTGATGAAATAAAAAAAACCAAACTTATAATATTATATTGATATTTTCTCTATGTTCTCCTTCTCTCTCTTGTGTATATTTCTTATATTGTTTTATAATTTTTTTATATTTTTTAATTTTCAAATCTGATGGCAAGAATTTAGTTAACTAAAATCAACGGTCCAAATCTAAACACAAGGATAGAGATTGAAATTATGAAATATTTAAAGGGATATTTATGAAAACAAAAATCAACATGGTTCTATCCTTGTGTCTATCCCTTATATCTTTTCTTTTTAGAATGATAAAAAAAATTAACTAAAAAATGTCTATAAGATAGAGATAAGACTCATTTTTTATTTTTGTCTTTTATAACCAAATGTGTTTTATACTAGTTATATCTATCTCTTAAGTCTTGAGATTGTAACCTGACGCTACCCAAATGTTGTTTTGCATGGCGATCGATTAGCGTGTCAAGGGCTATCATACCCATATTGAGTTGTGATTGATATACTAAGAAGTACTTTTGTATAAGTCATGGTTTTTCCAAACACCACTACTGTAGTGCTTGTGGTTTTAGAACTGCTTAGGATATGCCTTTAAGTGTATAAGTCTATGCATTACAAAGCCTATTCTAAAGCAACTCATTTTGTATTTGATTTAACTTATCAAACATAGCTTGCATGATTTGATTGAACACCATGATTTTGTTGTAGTAGGTCATGTTTGTTGTGTTCTACATCTCTATTTGAAGAGCCCTCATATCAGTGTTAGAGAGATTTATAGGCTAATAATAAGATGCTCTTTTCAGAGCAATTGTGGTTAGTTGCTGGAATTCACCATAACTCGTATGTGACCATCATATAATACCATCATATCCATAAAAAAAGGATACATGTATAGTTGTGTATGAGGCATTGATACACTAACATATCTATTTTTAGTTGGTGGTGCTGACCTTATTAGAATCGATGGAAATATAAAGGACTATATAAAGATACTAGAGGTATGTTGTTATGTTATAATGGTGAATCAGACAATAAAGACCCTTTTGGGTTTCCTGAAACATATAAACATAGCAGAAACAATAATCTATGAAACCATATATGAGCATTTAAAGTTTGTGCAAAGAATACCTGAAAAACAATTCTTCTTTCTTGGGTTAGCTCAACTCTTCAAGATTGAGTTATTGCAAACCATAAATCATCTAATTATTTAGTCTTTAATAGTAATCCACATGAATCACCAAATCAAAAATATCTTAAACCACTTTTTAAAAGAAAATGATTGTTATGCCTTGAGCGCTAACTCTTTCTTTTCTCAAATCTGCTTATCCATATAAGTGTATTTGATGTGTAAGGAGTGTATAATACATAAAGAAAAATACGACATAACATTCTATTTATAGAAAAAAAATCTCTATTAATAGAAAAATATCATTTTGCCCCTAAATAATATCACACATATTTTTTTAGAATAATTTTAAAAATTTATGAAGTCGCATCCTTACTTTTGGGTTTGCAACGTATACCTAAAACAACTACTCTCTTTCGGCTTTTATTTGGAAAATTTTGCTTCTCACAAACTTACAAAACTTTTAAAAAAATTTGTTTGGCCTTTCAGACCTTTACACTTATGTTATTAATATTTCTCTTATTTTCCTTATCTTATCTTATCTTTTTCTTCTTTTTTTTTTTTCTTTTTTGTCCCTTTCTATCTTGAGGAGGGTATATAAAGGGTTTTGCTAGGATTTTGGGAAGTCTTGAATCCATTTCTGACCTCTTGGTCTTGAGGGTAGTGTTATAAACCCTTGATAAGAACCCATGGAGGAGCCTTTATGTGTGAATACATGAAAACCAAATCGGTTTTTACATGATAGTTGCAATGTTGGGGCTGACTGAGTTGCCTATTTTTAAGGCCTCATTGGAACAATCCTGACGTCATCATCACCTAAGACCACCTGAAGTTGATAAAGGGGGTGCATACCTTTCATTTGGATCAAACCTTACTCAATTTAAGGTACGTAACTCTACATTCATGCATTTGAAGTTGCCAACTCGATCAGCTAAAACTGTCAAAACAGAGGTGCAGTTTGATGAACGACGTGTCATTCACCTTCTCTTTATTAAGTCTGAATGACACATCGTTTAGGGTTTTTAATTTAGAATTTGAAAAAAAAATCAATTAAGTCTCTATTTTTCCAATTGCTTTTAATTGTACCCGTAATTATCTCCTAACTTTTAATTTCAAGTAATTTCACCCTTGCCAAACTCAATTGCCAACCCCCAAGTTGACTGTTAGTTTGGTCATTGATTTTGAATTTCTTCAATCAAATCCCTAATTGGTTATCAAACTTCAATATTTATGCAATTAAACCCCTGATTTGACCAAATTAACTCTTAAAAATTGCAATTCGACCCACAGACTTTAATTTCTTTCAATTAAAGCCTAAATTGACTTTAAAAAATCAATTTTTTCTTGCAATTAAGCCCTTGATAAATTCAATTAGACATTGAAAAATTTTAATTGAGTCCTTGAACATTCAATTTTGAATTTCCTTCCTCAAATTAAATTTTTCTTTAGCAATAGGACCTTCATCAGTAAAAAATACACCATCAAATTTTCCAATCTTATATATTTTGATATTCCTCAACTAGTCTTCGACAATTTCTAGAGCGTTCTAGTATATTTTTCTCACTAGTATATTTTTTATTTTCTTCCAACATTTTTTCAATTTTTTGTATTTTCTTTTCAAAAATGAGTAACAACAGATGCCTTCTCTTTACAATATTTATACAGCAAAAACTTGTCAAGTATTTTGCGTAGTAAGTTTGTAAAGATAAATGAATTGCTCTTCAAAACTAATCTTCTCAAGGCTTTTAGTTTGGTTGACCTAAAATTCTGTCTTCGCGACAATCCCCTTCAATCTAGAACTATGACCCAACTATTTATAGCTCGGTTAACCTGAAATCTCAATCTCGTGATTCCCTTTAACCATAACATTGGTCTTTGTCTTTAGCTTGATTAACCTGAAATCTTAATCTTGTGATTCCTTTTAACCAAAATCAAAATCTCTATCTGCAGCTTTGTTAACCTGAAATCCTAATCTAACAATTCCTTTTTAACCAGAACCAAAATCTTTATTTTCAGCTTAATTAACCTAAAACCCCAATCTAGTGATTCCCTTTAACCAAAACCAAAATCTTTATCTACAGCTTGGTTACCCTAAAATTCCAATCTGGTAATTCCCTTTAACCAGAACCAAAATCTTGCAGCTACTAGGAGAACTGTATGCTTATAACTATTCTCCGACACAATTGGCTTCTTTTTCAACTTAGTTGACCTAAAGTCCAGAATCTCAACGATCAATTTCAACTACAACTTTCCAAAGGTATCTTTAACTATTTTGATTGAATCCAAAACATTTTTACTTTATAATTAAAAATCAAGATTCCTGATGGTAGGGTTCTTCTTTTTTCTCCTTTTATGATGATGGGGTTTGATCAAACTCTTCTTAAACTTTCTTAATGTTTCTTGATTGCAAGGTTGACATCTGTCTTTCCTGATGATAGGGTTAATTGGATTTCCTGATGACATGGTTAACCGCATTTCCTAAAGACAAGGTTGGATTTCTTAGTGCTTCCTAATTGCAGGATTGACCTATCTTTCTTGATGCAAGGTTAAACCGATACTTCCCGATCACGAGGTTTGTAAACTTGGTGCTTCCTGATTACAGGTTTTAACTGATACTTCTCGATCACGGGGATTGAAAACTTGATGCTTTCTTATTGCAGGGTTGACCTAATACTTTCCGATCGCGGGGTTTAAAAACTTGGTGCTTTCTGATTGTAGGTTTGATCTGAAAACTCTTCTTGATGATACGGTTGATCTTTTTTTTTCCTTGAAAATTTCATAATAATAGGGTTCTCCTCACTTTCCTTCATGATTACAAGGTTTAACAACTAATACTTCTTGATCATGGGGTTTGAACTTGATACTTTATGATTGCAGGGTTTAACAACTAATACTTCTCGATCGCGAGGTTTGAACTTGGTGCTTCCTAATTGTAGGGTTTAATAACCAATACTTTCCAATCACGGGGTTTGAATTTAGTACTTTTTAATTGCAAGGTTTAATTAAGATTCCTTGCTATCATAGCTTAAAGATTCTTTCTTTGTTAACTTAGATTCATCAAAATCTTACTTAATGGCATTAAGGATTTTCCTAAAAAATTTAAAAATATTTACGCAATTCTTTAAAGTTAGTTAATAAGCATGCATCCTTACCTAGTTTGAAATATAGTCCCCCTTCTTCAATGCTTCTCTTCATAGGGTGTCTTTACTTGCTATCTTAGTTTTCTAATTCTTCAGCTCATTCAAGTTTACTGTATGTCAATCCTTCACTCAAATGTAAATGCAGTGCCCATCCTGAGTTGTGCGATAATTACTGCTCTTATTGTTTATTAAGCTTGACTATGCCCTAAAGTATGACATTGCTTGCTTTATTATGAAAGAGTTTAACAAATCATTCAACTTCTTGGATTATTTCAAAAACTACCCTTTGATTAATTGTGTGCATCTTGCCAATAATTATCAAAAGATTTTCTAATATCGACCTCATCTTAAATTGTTAATCAATCACGAAGTTGTCTTTAGTTGAACCATACTCTTCTTTTCTGATCTGAGAATTATCAACTGATTTGACCAGGCTCCCTGTACTATCTTTATAAAGGATCATGTGCAACCTATCAATGAGACCATTTGCTTTCAAATAATCACCTTTTCCTCAAGAGCTAACCATGGACTTTTAAAGATCATGCTCATTCCTATCTTATTGTCGAAAAACACCAAAGTGATGTTTATTTTGAAAGTATTTTAAAAATTAACTAGGTTAAAGACTCAACACAAGTCATTCATTACATGTAACGCTTTGATTATTTTGCATTTTGAAAACAAAAATTAACTTAATATAATGTTAAAACAATTTGTTTGGCTATTTTATGGTTTTTGTGTTAATTTAAATTTTTTATTTTGGGTATAACATTAAATGGTACATGATGAGGTGACCTTCTATGAATTTCAATAACAAGAGGTTCGAATCAAGACTCAAGGTTCTATTAAGAAAAATTGTCTTTTTTTAGCAACCATTGTATCAGCATACATAATAACCAATAGATTAGTTCGTGAAGTCGTGACCTTCATATAAAGCTCTTCATGTTTTGAGAGCGCTATTTATCGGTTCAAATCATTTGTTTGATTAAAAAAAGCTTTTAAAAACACATAATACAGGTTATGGCTCATGGTTATAAAAGGAAGGTAAATTCATAGGCTCAAAAAGCATTTGAGGGTTTCAATAACCTAGCACCGCTATCAATTATTCACTCCCCTCCTTTTCTTTTGTTGTCTTTGTAAAAGACATAACATATAATCATGCCATTCATTTCAATCATAATATTCACCTCAATCAATCAATGGTTCAGGAAGTTCCATAACCATGTCATTCTTTCATTTTCAATTTCAAACTTAAAAAGAAGACTAAAGCTCATTGCTCATCATTTATCTCATAAATACTCTTTCATCTTATTGTTATCTTAACAGCGGCCATTAAAGCAACCTCAACTCCTCATTTGATGGATAACTTATCTTTTATCTAATCATTTGAAGATATAATAATCTCAATCACATTTTCCTTAACAGGAGGCTCTATCATAGATACCAAAAGATATAGTATTTCACTCTCTTGTCTTTCGATTGTTTAGGTGTGTTTTCTCCTCAGCTTTGTTTTTTCTTTCTCTTTCTCTTTCTCTTTTTCTTTTTTTTTCTTTCACTTATGCCCTCTAGTCATTAACTTTTGGCATTTTTATACCTTTTCTTAATTAAAATCAATCTCTCTCGCCTTTTCTATCTAGGGCTTTTTCTACTTTTGACTCTTTTTTAATCTTTTGTTTTCAACATTTTTTTCACCATTGATTCTATCATTGTCTTCATCCTTTCAACAAAAAATCTTTAATTTGCCCCTAGTATGAGGTGTGATCCATGTCATGTTTTGTTTTTAAAAAACAAATATTTCATTAGGCTTAAATTGGGACTGTAATGGATATATATTTTAAGAATTGTGAAAGGAATAAACAAAGATGAAATTTTCTCATTTCAAAGAAGGTCACTAAGAATTAATAAATTTTGACGTTGTCTAGCATGATGATTCGAACTTGCAAAGAACTATGATTCAGAGTCTATAACTATTGAATCCATTACATATCAATATGCATATTGTTAAAACTTAGCTCCATGATGCGTGGTTTAATTTTGTATATGAGTTTGAAATTTGTTTGGTCACCCCATGCCATTTTAACAACAAACGTTAAATAATTTCTACAATCAAAACTCTTTTAATAATAATCTTTTTTTTTAGATTAATTAGCCTTAACTTCGCACGTTGGGGTTTGATCAAAATACCCTTTGAAAGAAGCATCTCTTTATTTCAAGACAATCATAAGACAAGTAATAAAGCATAATTCATTGAAAATACATGATGTAGTCACAATACATGAAAAACATATTAAAGAAAAATACAATGCTCATTCTCTAGGTAACTGCATATTATCTATGCCTTGTTAGCATTTTGTAAGCTATTGGTCATTGTTGAAAATGGGGGTGACTATATGGAAGGTACCACCATTCTTCACAAACTCAAAATGTTTTTTGCTCACCAACTTCCGAACATGATACTTGAAATTTTTGAAATTTTCAATTGAATGGTTTAGGACCCCATCATGATATTCACATCTTTTATCTGGATTATATCACTTAAGAAAAGTGGTTGTATGGGATTTGATGGAGTTGGGGTAACAAGTTCGGAGTCTAACAAATATTGGTAGACAAACTCGAGAAGTAAAGATATGTCAATCTTTGATAAAGGCACTAAGTAGTTGATGCTACTGAGAGACTTGAATGGACTACATATCTAAGATTTCCCACCTAAGAGCCATGTTTTGATTCATCTCTCATCATTGTTCTGGAACCCATGGTGGGACCTCTATTTTTTCCTATTTTAATAGCTTGTTCAATTCTTTCATCGATCCTCACATTATAATAAAATTGCTGAGTTGAGCTTCCCATTAAATGTTTATAATATGATGATTTGAAGGTGTTGGCAAAAAAAATCACCATTTATATTTCTATTAGCGGAGGTTGAACATATGTTGCCTTATCTTGCCATCTTTGCATATATGCCCTCATAAACTCTTGGTTTCCCCTCTTAATGACCATCGGGCTGGTTCTACCATGAGCAATTTCTAGATTGAATTTATACTACTTCAAGAATGCGTCTGTCAGATCCTTTCACTTATTGATTTTAACACTATCCAGTCTCATCTACCAACTCAAGATAGATCTTATAAGACTATCTTGAAAGAAATAGATCAGCATTTTATCATTATAGATCACTTCAGCCATTTAGTTATAGTATGACCGGATATGAGTGTTTGAGCATTCTAATCCGGTGTACTTAATGAAGTCCGACACTCTAAATTCTCTTGACACCACAATATATGACACCAAACATATCTCAACTGCTCATATAGGGTTAAACAAATCATTCCCCTTAGTTGCTTTTAATCTCTCTTCTATATTAAACAACTTGTCATAGTTTATAAGACTAGTAGATATATCATTAAAGGGTTCTTCAATTGTCAAATCCATAATTATCAAAGCTTGAGCTAATTTGACAGGGGGAAAGGGGACAAAATGCTATTTAGTTGCTGAATCTGCCCTCAAGTTTTGAGATGTATAAGAGACGCGAGCTAATAGTGCTTCAATGAGAGGCTGTGCAACCTTTCTACTCTTATAACTCAACCCTTGTTCGAGTAGATTTGTGAGTCTAGCCACTTCACCTTTGATGCTCTCAATTTCTTTTTGATAACGAGCCTCTATTTGAGCCCTTTCTTTGTTTTCCATTCTTTCTCTCAGCCATGTATAGTAGACCTTCGGTAGGAGGGCCTATGTTTCAACCTGTAAACATACATGTTAAATGTATGAGCATGTATTCAATATGATGAGTTTGTCCTTTAAAGGGTGACATACAATTATAACTCTTACGTGATGAACAAAAAATTTGATTCTTGCTCATACTCTACAACTAAAATTTCCTGAGTGACAATCATTATATCACTTATAAGTCTTGAACTTAAGATGCTTCATGAAGGGTTTACCTTGATGCAAAACACATGTAGGGAGCATATACCCTAAGGGCGGGTTTTAATTCTTTTATGTGAGACAGGGGTTAGGTTTACTATTTATTATTTCTTTTCGAGCCTTATTAGTGACATAGTCTGTGGAAACTCAAACTAAAGCCTTACTTATTCCCTCTTTATTACTTCTTGTCATTCTTAACATATAGCTTTCATGGTGAAAAACACTCAAATGCTAGGAGGACGAGTTTCTGACCTCCTACCATCTTCGTCAGCTCAATAAACCTTTAATAGCTAGCGTAACATATGAGATCTCTCACTATGGTTGTATTAGCTACACAACAACAATTAAAGGCTCTTATTACTTATCCTCAAAGTAAATAGGTTGTTATACAACAACTTGCATCTCCTCTAGCTCCATTAGTAATACCTTATATGCAATGACAACTTCAGTTCTTAGAAGAGACCACCTAAAATAAGGTAAAAGACAATAAACATCATATTATTACTTTTATACGGAGTAGATCATGTTATCACAATGAACCTTCTTATATAAGATCCTTGAGATATGATCTACATAGATCAAAAGGTAAGGCCCAAGGCCATAACATTCTCTATTGACCTCATTCACCTATAAAATCTATTTCTAGCATCTCAAAACCTAAAAGGCTGCATATCAAAGAAAAGGAAAATGACTCAAGTGACATAGAAGATTTACCACTATATAGTAAACACTCGTCTTCCTTGAGATTTCATAATGGCCAAAATGAATTAGGATCACTACAATGGCTTATTTAACCTTAAGAAACATGTTTAAAATGTAAGAAACAATCTGGAATTGGTGATATAAGATACCAATGCCATGTGTAAAATACTTTCCATAACTTTTTAGGGATCTACGTGAGCCTGGTATAACAGTTTAAAGTCTGGTTCCATATCTAGTTTTTCATACTTGTGTAGTAAGTTAATTGTTCGATTCAGTATGAACATTCTTGCAAAAAAGAGTTTGACCTAACTCTTCCCGAACTCTTCTCCATCACTCAATTTAATAGAGAAAGAATAAGAGCTTACTTGAAAAGATTTAATAAGAAGATGTTGAATGTGAAAACCTGGTGGAACTAGTGGTCTACACAATTATTCCCTATAGAAGCGTCTTTATGCCCTTCATGATAGAAGTTTTCTTAATGTAAATCATGCTATAGAAAATTATATCTATGTAGAAAAAGCAAGTGTATCATGATAAAAGCATCATTGACATTAAAAATTAAAGAAAATGTCTCCTAAACATGATAGTAGATATCCCTTTTGAGATACTCTTACATTTAAGGGTAATTCTAAAGCACTGCATAAAACAAACTCGCATGCTCAAACTTGATGATGACACCATAAAATTAGAGCTTAAGTGTTGATGTAATGGAAAGAAAAGGTTATATTCAATATCCACCACCAATAAAAAGAGATATTGGAAAACAAAACCAAAAAAAGTATTGCTTATTCTATAGAGATAATGGACATGACACTAAAGAGTGCTTTAATTTTTTAAAAAATAAAAAGACTTATAGCTAAAGGCTATCTCTAATAGTTCATGAAAAAACAACTAGAAAAGCAAAAAGGAGAACATGAGGCTCCCCACAAGATTTTCTCTAAAATCAATATGATTTTAAAGGGGAATTTAGCTGGTAGAGATTGTAGTGGAAGTAGGAAGTCATATGAAAATAAAATAAAATTTAAGAGACCAAAACCCATAGCATGAGCCCATTATATTCATTAATAAAGATAGAGAAGGTGTGACTTTTCCTTATAAAGATGCCCTGGTGTTCTCCATAATTTTATCCAATTAAAATATACATGGGATATTGGTTGAAGATGAAAGTGATATAAACATTCAATCAGAATATAAAATAATACATATAGGAATGGACATAACCAATTGAAGGGAAATGAGTGTCAGTGATGGGTGCTTTAAACCTTTTAGTAACCACTGAAACCTACCTAAGGTGTTGCATGGTGCAATAAAAATTCATGATAATTAATATTAATCTTTCTTATTATGTCATCATTGGTAGGCCTCTTCTTTATGAGAACAATGTGGTGATCAATAGCAAGTACCTGAGTATGAAGTTCCTAACTAACAAAAAAGACATACAATATATTATAAAAGGTGCATATCGTATCTGAAATGGAAGAAAACTTCATGTGTTGACCGTACAATAATAATGGAAGAAAAAGCTAAGATAAGAACATAAATTATAAAAGGATTGAAGAAAGTCAATCTCTATTTAAAAGAAAATACCTTCTTCAATAATAGTTCTACCTTGGATCTTTAGTAAGAGAAAGCTTTCGTAGAGCTCCTCAATATCCAAAAATAAAAAAATTATTTTAAGACATCAAATATACCTGACATCAACCTGGAGGTGGTTTCTTATTAATTGGATATTATACCCTTCTTCACTTTTGTTTAAAAAAAATTTAAAGGAGAAAGACAATGTGGTTATGCTTAAAAGCCAAATAGAAAATGAAGAATATGTGTCATCTAAACCAACCTCAATAAGATATGTCCCAAAGACAATTTTCATTACTAAAGATAGACTAATTAGTAAACTTCATAGCTGGTTTTGAGTATCTGAGTTCTATGGACACTAATTCAGGATATTATCATATCCTTATACACCTTGATAAAGAGAATACCGCTTTTATCATTGATTAAATAATATTATGCTATCAAACCATGGCTTTTGGTTTGAAAAATCCAAAAGCAACCTATTAACGGATGGTGAATAAAGTTTTTTAAAATCAAATAGGTCGAAACATGGAAGCCTATATTGATGACATGTTAGTTAAAAGTATGACTTTTGAGTAATATCTTCAAGACTTAAAAAAAGTCTTCTTTGTTCTACACCAACATCTGATAAGGTTAAATCCTACCAAATATGTTTTTTCTATGAATAATGAAAATTTTTTGGGTTTCTTGGTTAACAACAAGGGGATTGAGCCTAGTCTTGAGAAAACATAAGCTAATTAGAAGGATTGCATCCCTCAATATGTTTATTTCCCATATTTGAAAACATTGTTTGCCATTTTTCAAAACTTTGAAGAATATTATTAATTTTAAATGGAATCTAGAATTCTAATAAGACCTCTAACTCCATTTGTTTGCTCTAATAATCCTTTCTCAACCTAGAGAATGAGAGAATCCTTTTCTTATTTGGGTGTTGTAAATTTGACAACCATTGAAGTACTAGTATGAGATGAAAAAAAAGTTTAGAAGCCTATATATTATGCTAGCAGGGTGCTTTATGATACAGAGACAAGATATATAAATATTGAAAAGGTGACTCTTGCCATGGTCAATGATGTAAGTAAAACTAAAACCATACTTTCAGGCACACCAAATCATTGTGTTGAATAACCAGCTTTTAAGACAAATTCTCCACAAACCTTACTTGTCAAAACATCTAGTCAAGTGGGCCATTGAGTTGTGAAAGTTTAGACTCTAGTATCGACCTAAGCTAAATATAAAAGAATAAGTTCTGGAAAATTTTATTGTAGAATGCTCCCTTATCAAATCATCTTTACAAGAGGTTAAATAACTAACAGTAAAATCCCAGTCCACCACTGACCCATGAATGGTACATGCTGATGAAGCATCAAACTTTAATAGGAGTGGAGTTGGACTTGTGCTAATTATCTTTGGGTGGTAAGTTTTTGAGTATGTAATCCATTTGGATTTTACATCCTCTAATAATATAGCTGAGTATAAGGTTCTTTTAGTTGGCCTTAGTCTAGTAGATAACATGAGGGTTTATCCACTTTATGTGTTTAGTGACTTTCAGTTGGTGGTTAGATAATGCCATGAGTTATTTAGGGTAAATTAGCCTTTCATGATAAATACCAACATAAGGTGATTTCATATGTTAATTTGAAAAAGGAAGGAGGGAAACAAAATTCTATTTCCAAATGTGTTCGTGAAGATAACAACAAAACTTATCTCCTCTTAAAGTTGGCTAGCCATAATATAAAAAATTTACCACCTTATATATAGGTTTAAATGTTAGGATAATTGAGCATAAAAAAAGAAAATAGTAAGGTGATGATGAGTATACAGACAACCCTTTTAGATGAAGACTAGAAAACCTTAGTCAAACAATACTTGCTTATTAAGGAGTTACCACCAAATAGGGTTGAAGAGATCAGGCTAATTAAAAGACCATTAGGGTACTATATTCAAGGTGGTGAACTATATAGAAGATCAACCATTATTCTGTTATTGAAGTGTATATCGCCAAAAGAGACCGAGTATGTGCTCAAAAAGATCCACAAAGATATATATAGAATCTAAAAAAAGGCGAGAGTCTTGGTTGTAAAAACAATGTGTAGGCTTTTATTAGCCTACTATTTTAAAGATGTTATAAACATGGTAAAGAAGTGTGATAAATACCAAAGGTTCATTCTAATGGCTCGCCAACCTTTTGTAGAGCTAATCATCGTTACTTCTGTATGCCTATTCTCCCAATGAAGAATGGATATATTTGAACCATTCCCAAAAACACCTAGAAGAAAAACAATTCATTTTGGTAGCAGTTAAATACTTCACAAAATCGGTTGAAGTAAAAGTTCTTGCAGAGATAACCACCCAAAAGGTCATTTTGTTCTTATGGAAAAACATTGGCTATTGATTTAGGTTGCCCTGAATATTGAGGTAATGACACTCAATTCAATAATAGAAAGATAAGAGATCATTGCTAAAAGCTTAAAATTAAGCATTAATTTTTCCGGTCTCACACCCATAGACAAATGAACATGTTAAGCTCACTAACAAGATATTGATTAATGAGTTAAAAAAAAAAAGCTAAGGGTGAATGGGCTAAACTACTAGATGAGATTTTATGGGCTTATAGGATTATACAGAAAACTTTCACGTACAAAACACAATTCTAGCTAACCTATGACACAAAAGTTGTAATTCCTGAAGAGATAGAATGTTTTAGTCATAGAGTATTACTGTTCTCCATTAACAACAATGATAAAGAGCTAATGAAGAGGGAAGAACACTTCCCTATGTATAGCACCCAGACCATTTAAAAATATATTTTTGTTGAATCCTCCTAACATCAGTACAATCAAGCCAAATATTCAAATCTTCTACATCTCTAGTTAGTTTTGTGTGTATCTTCTATGTATCTCCAACAACTTTACATCTCTTTTATATCTCAAATATAACTCCTATGTATATCTTCTATTACCTATGATTTTGGAAATAGAATAGAATTTTATTAATGAAGTTTTATTTCTCCAAATTAATGTTTGGTTAATTCTCTATGTTAATCCCTATATCTCCATGTTATTTTCTCCTTTGTTTATTTATCTTATCACTTTCTCCAAGTTAGTATTGGTTATCCTTTTCCATATCTCCATATTATTTTTGCCTGAAATTCTAAGTTAAATGGGCTAATCAAACCAAGCTAAAAAGTAGATCGGTCAAACCAAGCTTGACCTAGTTTGAACAAAACAAACAACATAAATAGTTTAAGCAAGCCAAACTACACTTGTAATTCGATCCCGACCAAGTTATTACCTATCCTGGCCCAACTTAAATTTTTTTCTATAAGTTGGATTATTTTTCTCTAGTAAATTTCTCTTGAAACTATAAATCTTCAAATTACACAGAGTTATACTCCAAAATATATATCCATATAAATTCCATTTTCTTGAATTCATTGTTAAACCATACACGCCACAATACTACATAGTAAATACAATAACATTACATAATAAAAATACAATTCCAAGCACATCAAACAAAATACAAGTACTAATTATGATCTCTTATTCTTGGTCTAACTCATTAGACAAATATTGATCTTTAAAGGCCACCCTAGCTCTCCTAGAATGAATCTTATTAAAAAAATGGAAGAAGTCTACATTAATGTTTCGATAACTTTTGTATCTCCTATTAATTCAACCAATTTATCCCCCACTACTATTTGTAGTGTAGGACTGTTGTTGTAAGCATTTTCAAATTCAAAAAAATTTTCTCCCAATGCTTACAAACATGAACATTCTCCTTATAAACGAGTAACCTCACCTTGTATGTAAAATAGTTTATTTTTCACACTAGCTAGTGCACTTTGGGCATCAAAAGATATCTTTTCAAGCTTTTCAATTTATTTTTTTTACAACTAGTCACTTCTCATTTGGACTCCACCATGGCAACATAAAGGGATGTAAGATCTAAATGGAAAGTATCTATTTCTACGCGCAATGAGAGATAACTTGAATGAAGTTCACGAAGATTGTCCTTTGTCTGAGCTTATTTCTCTTTGCAGGTTGTAATTTCTTGATGAGATAGTGTCAAAGAATTTATTTTCTATCATGTTCTCCTTCCCATCTCTGGAGAGTTAAGACTTGCTTTTGAAAATCCTAAAAAATAATAATTATATTACTTATGATAATAATAAGAAGGTGAAGTAACTTCATACTCAGATGGAAAGCTTTGGACAAGTTCCTAGTTAACTGATAAAACGTACTACCTCCTCCAAACCATTCTATATCCCGTAGAAACTAAGATATTCTGGATAAAATATTTATATATTGGTCATTGCTATATGTAGATGAAGGATTATCTCCAAATATAAAAGTCATAATATCCCTTTATTTATTTGTGAAGATTAGCTCTCCAAGAGCCTAAAATCTTACCAAGAAAAGTTTATCAAAATAAAGAACATAATCACTACCAGTTATATAGTTTATAAGATTTGAGGTGGACAAACGATGAAACCCAGTGGAAGGATGAGAGAAACTGCTAAACACAGTACTACCATTTAAATTTACATCATTAGAAATGTTAATAGGATTTTTTATAGTATATATAGGACTTGGTGTAATAGGGTTTAGGTAACAATATGTGTAGGGATTAGTATTGTGTTTGGCATTAGTGTCATTGTCATAGAAGAACTGGTAATAATAAGTTATGAGCCACACCTCTTCTTATTTCTTTCACATTGAATATACCTTCTTCTAATTGTTTCGAGATCGAAAATTGGTGTCCATTTCAGGTTTTTCTAATATAGTCTTTTTCTTCTTTTAAGATCCCTCCTCTTAAGATTCTTCCTCTTTCTTATCTTGTATTTTTTTAGAGGACGATAATGACAATGACGACGACAATGATAAGGAATTTGAAGCTCATTTTTCATTCTTCTTCTTTAATTGTCTTAAAGAGTGGAGTCCGCTTGTAAACAACATATGTAAACATCAGTATAATAATTATGCTGCTAAAAAACAAAGAAGATAACAAATACCTTTTGTACCATAAAATAATGTCATCCAAAGAATAACTTTTGGCCAACTAAATGAGGAAGTATTGATAGTTATCAACAAGATTTTTGAACATATTCTCTTTATTTGGGCTTAAAAAAGGAGCAACATGATCTACAACATACACTCTTCAAATTAGAGAACATTCTTAAATTTTTTTAGCAGAAGTTATAGAATCACTATAACACATTATAACCTAATCACTTTTTTAATTCGCTAGTGATAATGATTTACCTTAAAAATATCTTTCAAAGGATTTTATGTCCTTCTCTTAGAAAAAATATAAAATCATGTCATAACTTTCTTAGCCTCACGAGAACTAGACAAACTATGAAAATATTTAAATGAGTTAACAATGGGAACTTTGCTCTTAAGTCTTAAATACTTATCAAAAGATGTTACGGTTATCCATCTATTTGAGTGCAATTGATTCACATACAGGTTATATTAGAAAAATACACCTCTAACAAAACTAGATAAAGAAAATAAATATCCAAACTTAAACATGTTCATAGAGGCTATAATCTCAAAATTCTCAAAATAAATGTTTTACTGATTATTTCATGGGGAAGTGAAGTCCTAGCATTATACCTTGTTTTTATGTTCAAGGTTAATTGATTAATAGCACTTATAGTTACAATGCTTTTATATTGATTAATAGCACTTATAATTATCCAACGCCACTACTCTTACCAACACAACCTACTCTGACTTGCAAAAGTACCGTCTCTAGTATCCAACCAGTCATATTCAAAAGCAAGAAGAAAATCAAGAAAAGAAGAGTAGGTTTCTAACCTTTGTCTCTGCACACTAAAGGTTCACCCAAAAATAATTTGAAAAGAAGATAGATATGATGCAAAAGAAAAGGAATAAACTAATTATTTATAGTAGAGATTTCATCGATAACTTTCATAATGGTGGAATGGTTCGAGCACAACCATATGAAAGTGTACCAAGATCCCTTAGATAATTGTTACTACAAGGTGTACTAAGATTCTCCAACATAGTCTTGTGTATAACCATGTGAAAAGTGTTCGAAGATTCCTAACAAAACCACATAATTTTACTCCCATAACCATCAAGTCTGAATGCCACAATATCAATCACACTTGTAGTACATGTCAATAACATTCACATGCTTATAATAAGTTCACACTTCTTTTTCTTTCCTCCTATTTTTGAATTTCTAGTAAAGTAATTTCTTAACTATTGTTAAAAATTGGTTGAAGGGCAAATGATAATACACAATACATATATATATCTTGGTTTATCTTTATCATCTCTTTTTCTCTTCCCTTTTTTTCTCTCTTTCTATTTTTTACTACAAGCTACAACTTTACATGAAAAAATAATAAAAAATATAGAACTGCCATTTTAGCAGCTCATATATTGTTTTTAGATATTTTTGTGTTTTTCCAACTATATATTCCATATTTTAAGAAGAAAGAAGTGAGAGGATTTTTATCTCAACAACTTAAAAAAAAAA
>Ga0325414_1002145_pt1 | contig 19742 bp, 13 predicted proteins | sample PopdelMetagenome_8_FD_206183 | JGI IMG/M metagenome (GOLD analysis project Ga0325414, IMG submission 206183) | Populus deltoides microbial communities from Bellville, Georgia, United States - Leaf-PdKOR-R3 | ecosystem: Host-associated > Plants > Phyllosphere > Phylloplane/Leaf | place: USA... | reverse complement strand
AAAGTATTTACAAAATAAGAAGTGTTCTTAAATATTTCAAAAGGGTTGATTACAAGATAACTAAGATACTACATGCTAAGCTGAACCTTTATAAATACATCAAGGTTTGCACAAAAGTATACTGCCTAAACACGTTAATTCCTTTTTGTTTTAAGTTAAATAATTACATAAGTTTCACAAAGTAGATCTTCCTGGATGTTTGATGGACCTGTAACATAAATAAACATACCATTATGTTGCTAAAGAATATATGTATGCTCATGTAATGAATATGAATGAAGTATTAGCTTTCTATCGACTCCATGAGAACTCTAACAAAAACTTATATTTTGCTTGTAAATCTTTTAAACCCAATTAACACTCATTTGTATATTTTTAATTGAATAATCTTATTTACTTGCATAAACTGGGTGACATTGCAAGGCTTAATCCTATAAATCATATTCCGGCAATCCTATCACGGATGCCATTAGCCGAAGCTAATCGTGTAAATCATATCCTGGCAATCCTATAAATCATATCCTGGCAATCCTATAAATCATGTCCCGGCAATCCTATCACGGATGCCATTAGCCGAAGCTAATCATGTAAATCATATCCCGGCAATCCTATCACGGATGCCATTAGCTGAAGCTAATCATGTAAATCATATCCCGGCAATCCTGTAAATCATATCCAATCCTATCACGGATGGCATTAGCCGAAGCTAATCTTGTAAATACACTAGGTTTTATTTACATTAAACACGATATTTATTATAATTACATTCACCAGAAGGATTCTAAATTGTATAAGTACAAATAGGAGGGAAAATCACGCACTTGCTTCGTCTGTCTCACGACCTCCCCTAACAAATGATCCAATCCTGGTTGCTCCTCCTGAATCACAAGGAAGTTTTTTACTTTCTATGCATGTTCATTTCCTCATAATAACATACATACATATATCATGTATATTTTTAGAGTTAATATCTCAACATACAAGTGTTTGTATGACTCAATTCTTTTATATTCTTATTTATAGTATTCACATGAAAGTCTACTGTTACTGTCTAACTTTGAACTGTTACTGTCCAATTTCCAACTGTTACTGTCCAATTTCCAACTGTTACTGTCAATTTCCAACTATTACTGTCTAATTTTCAACTGTTACTGTCTGACTTTTCCAACCGTTACTGTTTGACTTTTCCAACCGTTACTGTTTGACTTTTCCAACTATTACTGTTTGACTTTTCCTATTGTTACTGTTTGACTTTTCCAACCGTTACTGTTTGACTTTTCCTATTGTTACTGTTTGACTTTTCCTATTGTTACTGTTTGACTTTTCCAACTGTTACTGTCTGACTTTTCCAACTGTTACTGTTTGACTTTGAACTATTACTGTTTGACTTTGAACTGTTATTGTTTGACTTTGAACTGTTACTGTCTGAACACTCATCAGATTTTAACTATATCTAAAGTTCTAAAACTCCATTTTAACTAAGATTGATCTCGTTAGAAAGCTAATACACGAGGCTACTAGTTCTCTAAGGGAGGAGAACCCAATTTTTCCTCCAAGATAGTCAAAATTGTTCATTTACTAATTAGTCCTACTGCCCTACATAATCAGTCACGACTCAGTCTCAGTTGGTAACCCATAACTGGAGTTCTATATTTCCAAATTGAGCAAGACCAGTTTCCTTGGTTAGCTAACATTCAAATCTACAATTTCTATGGGGAACCCGATCCTAATCCCCTCATCCTCCTACCTGAAATCTCATCAAAAGTTAGGAGACAAGTCTGTCCAGATTCGTCTCCCCCTCCCCTTCACACAATACTTTCATAAACTACATACTACACACATGAATTAACTTAATCTCAACAATAAGTGCTTTTTCCCCAATTTAAGTCTAAGAACCCTAACCTATGATTCAATATCAAGGCATCAATTCTTCATCGAATTTAAAAATGAATTTTTTTTTAAGATCATGTTTAGAATACCTTACCCGGTATAAATTAAGATTTTGATCTTCAACCAGTTGAAGATTTTCAACTCCCTCCTTTCTTTTCTTCTAGTTCAATTTCTTGGTAATCCTTTGCTCTCAAGTGTTTATCCCATCTTTAAGCTCTTAATCTTGGATGGGTTCTTGAAATTTTAGTATCTCTCTCTTGATTTCTCAAGAATGGGTATAAAACTCCCTATTTTCTCTCCTTATGGTTCTTACCGATTGTCTTGGTGAGGGGAGAGTATTTATACTCTATATTTTTCCTTATTTGCATTTAGACCCCCTTTTCCTTTAAGTGCATTATTCTCTTCAATTAAATCTAACCCTCAACAGTACCGGGTTTATTATAATGTCTCGAATTATTTCGCTCGAAAATTTATATTCAAACATTTCTGAATTTCTGTTTTTATTTAATCATATGCATGAATTCTTTCACTTTTATTTATTTATTATTTTTCCCGGGTTTTACATCTAGAATTGCAGGACCCGTGACGACGTGTTGTTCCACGTGCCACAGCACTAGTGGCGCGTGTGTTCATGCGCTGCCGCCGATGAAGGCAGCCAAACTGGTGGAATGGGAACGTCTTCTTCTTCTCTACCTTCCTACGTCGTCGGTGAGGGTCACCGCCACCTGCAATAAGGGGAAAACACACAAACAACAGTTGATTTTTATTTTTCTTTCTTTTTTCAGATTTGCTTCTCTCCTTTTCCTTCTTCGGATCTACTTCACGGCAGGTCAGTTTGTTCTGGGTTTCATCTTCTTCTCCTCTGCTTCGGGTGGCAGGTCTGGCAATTGTAGAGGTGGCGGCGGCGTTGATGATCTTTACTCCTGTTGGTTGTCGCGGCGGTTGGGCTTGCTGCGGGTTGGTTTCGGTGGAGACCAGTCTGCGCCGATAATGGATTGTGGGCAACGGTGGAGCTAGCTGGAGGCGGTGGCTGACTTTTATGAAGGCCAATCTACGGGGAGATGAAGAAGAGAACGGGGATCGCCGGGTCTTCACGAGTTGGCGGCTGGTTCAAGAGAATGGGTTGTTGGGTCTGTCGGGTGGAAGGTTGAAGATGAGAAGAAATGGGGGAATATTGATGGCTAGCTTGGCAAAGGGAGAGGGTGAGCTGGAAGGTTTAGCAGAGATGGGGGAAGAGCTAGATGAAGAAGGTGGGCTGATTGGAGAAAGAGAGGGAGTTGTGGCCGGGTGTGTGTGTATGAGGGAGAAGAGAAAAAAAAAAAAAGGGTGCCTGGTTTCTGTTTGGCTGGCGAGCAGGGAAGCAGAGCGGGTAGGTGGCGGTTAGAAGAGAAAAAGTCCTCCAGTGGGGGGCGGCCTGTTCTGGTTTTGTAAGAGATGGGTTTATAGTTAGGGTTTTTTTGTATTGCCTCTCCAAATTTGCAAAATTGCCCCCCCTTTTTGTATGAGTTATGGACCTATATTTATAGGTAAAATATTGTTTTGGCCTCAAAATTGGTCCCCCAACTATTTTTTTTGTTAATTTTGATTTTGCTTAACTTTTTTGTATTTTTTGAAAACGAGCAATATCAACGTCGACTCAATGAGGAAAATCAATGATTTTAAAAAATGACCCGTGAAACGTCGAACGCATTTGAAAGACCTTTGAAAATTTAAATTCTTTTTTAGACGACGTTGAAAATGCTAAAAATGATGCAAATATATTAAAAATGTATTTTTTTGGATTTTCATTGTTTTTTTGCTATTTTTTTATTTTTCAAAAATTTATCAAAAAGATGGGTAAAAATTGTGTAGTAACAGATACCCCCTCTTTACAATGCTTACCAAGCAAAAATCCTCAATGTTTTGCTTAGTAAGCTTTGTAAAGAAAAGAAAAGGAAAATGATCTCATTATCTTGGGCGACCTGTCCCTTTTGAAGAAAAGTGGTCTATTTTCAAGGGCGACCAACCTCAAACACTCACACTGATATATTTTCAGGGGCGACCAGCCCACACACACTCACCCTGATCTATTTTCACAGGCGACCTGCCCAAATGAAAAAAAAGGAAGAGTGTTTTGACCTAGCTAGGTGGAAGAGTAGCCTCATTGTAATGGGTGACCTACCAAGATAAAAAAAACAACATGGAGAATTGGTCGCGTTGTAATGGGTGACCTACCCAGAAAAAATGTTGGTCTCATTGTAATGGGTGACCTACCCAAGTGGAAAAAAGAAAAAAGTGGTCTCATTGTAATGGGTGACCTACCTAGGAAGAATGACCTCATTGTAATGGGTGACCTACCCAGATAAAAAAAACATGGAGAATTGGTCGCGTTGTAATGGGTGACCTACCCAGAACAAGGATGGTGAGGGCTCAAAGGCGCACTCGAAAGGAGGTAGGGTTAGAAAAGGCACTACCTGAGATGGTGGCTCAAAGGCGCACACAAAAGGAGATGAGGGCTCAAAGGCGCACTCGAAATGAGATAGGGTTAGAAAACGCGCTACCCAAAAGTTGATGGTATAACATCGATCTGATAATGTTGAAAGGAATGCATTATGATTGATATGCATGTATACTTACCTGAGAAATATAGGTCCCCATTTCTTCATGGTGTCTTTCCTTTCTCAAAAGTTGGGGTGTTGGTAGTAAACTTCGATAGCTTTTTCGCTCTTGCTTACTCGAGTCATCTCTTGTGATCTTGACCTCTGGGAAGGGCTTAATATCATCATACTTCTTTGTCCTCCACCCTTTATCTCAAGAGTTGCCAATTTTACCCAGTATTTTTCTTAGAAAGGGAATTATGGAGCCAGCCCTACCAGGAGTTTTTGATTGCCCCCCCAGCTTGATCATCCCCCAAGTATTCAATTCGGGTTTGGGGATGTGGCTAATGTGAAGGAAGGTTTGACAAGTTGTTTTCATGCAGAACTTTTTGAATTTCAAAGCTATTCCACACATAGAAATCATTTTGACATCGATTCAAAGAAAACTTGTTCTAAAGAAATTCAAGTAATTTCTATGGAGAGGTTTTCAGAAGTGATGAAAACTTTTTGTTTTGCTTTTGGTGAAAAATATGAAGTGACACTTGGTTGGTCAAAAAGGTTTAAGATTTAATTTGAGGGTTTCAAAGAACCAGTGTTCAAAGTATTCATTTTATTTGTATGAATAATGATTTGGTTTGCATGAGAAAGCATTGCCTACCGATCCAGATTGCTTGCCTTTGATCAAAAAGGGCTTGATTAGGCACGTAATGTAAGCTTGGGCTCTTGGTTATAAAGAAAAGGATATTTGTAGGCTCAAAAGGTGTTTAAGGGATTTCAAGACTAAGGATCAATTGTGCTTGTTTCCTGACCTTTTGTCTTTTGAATTGTCTTTCCTAAATGGTCTATCGTGCCCCCCAGTATTGGGCTTAGGCTCTTTCTCTTTGTTTTTGTTTTCTTCATTTGGTTTTGAGCATCATTATATTGGTTTTTTTTTATGCTTAAATTTTTTGGATCCTTTGGATTTTTCTTCATGCCCTCAGCTTTGTTTGGGCACCTTTGATGATTGAGAATCTTCTTTTATGCCCCTTTGTGTTGCTTGGGCACTTTCAATTGTCGAGGTTTTTTTCTATCTCTCTCGCACTTGCCCCCAATTTGGGGTGTGATCCTAGCCAAGGTTATTTCCAAAAAATGTTATTAGGCTCAAAAGGGGACTGTAAAGGTTATATTTTAGCCTCATGAAAGAATTATCAAAGATGGCTTTTCTTCATTCCAAACTCATGCACTTAGGATCGGCAAGCCTTGCTTTTATGCGAGTATACAAAGTGATTTCTCATTATTCATTTAAATAAAACTCAGCTTTAGAGTCACCTTATGGTTTTTTTTTCCAGGTTTTCTAGGTGTATGATTACCTCTCTAAAGAATCACCTAAATTTCCAGAACTTGTTTGTTTTGGACAAACACCAACATGATTTTTGTTTTTGTACTAAATTTTAAATTCCCAAAAATCCTTGTGAATATGTATGATCATGCATAGCTTTGGAAGAAAAGGGAAACACACTAAAAGATTATTGGTGTGATGGTTTCATGCTTAAAGGTTATGCTCAATGTGTTATTTGCATGAAACAGCAACAAAAATGAAGGCATATCATGAACACAGGAAAACACATGATCTTATTAACAAGAAAGGCTCATTTGACAGGGAAAGTCTTGTGGCATTATGAGCTTACCAACAAGACTAAAATAGGTTCAAACAAAAAATCAAGAAGTTTTGAAGACATGATCAATCAGAGGTAGTTATTTTTGGATAAAACAAGAACAGGCTCCATTCTGCAAATGTGGTGCAATTCCCCTTCGGTCAGCCTTCCCATAAAAGCTTTTGCAGAAATGTTGGATTGTGTTGAGGCCCTTGACCATGTTTGCCCCCAATTTCTTCGAGTTGAGTCGGTTTTGGGGTTTGAACAAAGATGTTAGGTCGATTGGAAAGAACATTCCCCAGAGTTATTTTTCAGTATTTGCTCGAGTAACCTGGAGGCAAGTCAAGCTTGTCTTCAGAGACTCCAACTCTTCTTGAAAATGGACGTTACGGCGATCACGCTCTTCATCTTCCATGTTTCTCGCTCAAAATTGAGTGTTGTAGACTTGTAGGGGACCTACTTTTCATCCAAGTGCATGCATGACAAATGTATGAACATGTAATCTATATGATGAACTTGCCCTTCAAGGGGTGACATATGATCGTAACTCTTGTATGATGAAACAAGAATCTTGATTCTTGCCCAAACTCTACAATCAAAATCTTCTAAGTGACGGTCATTGTGTCACCCACAAGTCTTGAGTTCAAGATGCTTCAAGAAAGGTTTGCCCTGATGTAAATAAAGATAGCACATACAACTTAAGGACATGTTCTATTCATTATGTGAACATGGGTAGTGTCACGGGGTAATTTTTCGCTACGTGAATAAACCTGTGCGGCAGCCTAGTGTCTCACTAGACTCAACCTTCCCTCGCCAATCCCACTTGTGTTTGCCTAGTAACTAAGCAAGCAAAATACACAGGTAGAATAAGATAATCAAAGTGCACAACAAGCTTTACAGGAACTCTTTCCCAACCTTTATTGATCTCGTAAACAAAGGGAACTATACACAAATCCGTATGTGTGCTATGCACAAAGATTGCATGCTACACCAAGCTATCTCTAACTAGTGCTCTACATGTTCTTGCATGCCCCTACATGCTGAACATTCCCTACACATGTTGCTGCATGCCCATACATGTCGCCCCTTCAACTAAGAGCTATAACAAGTATTTATAGACAAGCATTTACAAGACACCCCCCATTCCTACTTTTAAGGAAGTAGTGGGACACTATCTCACCCATGTTCACCCATGAACATAGTGGCCCCATTATCTACCAAGTAGTGCGAAGTTTTCCCCCCATGATCCCCCATAATCTTTAGTGGGTTGAGAGCAACCCCTGGTCAACCCCCATGTTCCGCCCCCATGATCCCATGATCTTGGATATCCATAACTGCCACTACCCACGTTCTGCATGCCCACCTGGCAGCCCCATCTGCCAGCTCTTGTTGCATCATCTGTTGAGTCACTCGTATGCCTTGGACAGTCCTTCGTCCAAGTTTCAGATTGTGCCAAGTCAAACCAATAACTTGCACAAGCCATTGCGCGCTGCCGAATTCGCATCTGTGTGCAGGCTGCCAATGTCTGCGCTACTGAATTTTGCGACAGCCCCAGTTCTTGTCAGCCTATCCCCCTCATGAGTTTTGCTGCATGGCCTAGACAGTCCATCATCCAGCCCATGTTCATCAACAATCTGCATTGCCGATTTTCATTTGACGAACATACAGCTGCACAAATCTGCGTTGCTGATTTATACCCCTATTGGCATGGTTGCCAGCACCCCTAAGCACTGTTTTGGATAGCCTGTCGAAGTGTGCACCTCATGCACATTTGACACTGTTATAGGCAGGTTTTCTACCTGGTCTCAAGAGGGTTTCATATATGCCTAGTGACGATCTTCGTAAAGACAGTATAGGGCGTTGCAAGAAATGGTTAAGGCACGTATACCCACCATTACCAAGCAGGCACTCAGATATGAGTTGGGTGTTTCACGCATCTGAACCTTGACCAATAGTCATAGGGCAGATCACTAGTTTCCCACTTAACCTAGAAGCTTGTGTGTGCTTCCAAAAATAAAAACATGTGATGCATGAGACAATTCTATAAAATGCATTGAAACAAAAACATTAAACAAATGTCAGAAACAATACCTTCTCTAATGGAGTCACCATTTTATCGCACGTCACCCGCGCGACGTCTGTTTGGCGATTTTTCGTTTATGTTTGGTTTGAGTTGTGGGAGTCGCCACCTAGTATTTCATTGAGGGTTACTAGGAAACCCGGGTGTACTGGTCTTGTCAAAGATTCATGGGTAAGGGATTGGTTGTGGTTAGGGAAGGTATTAGCACCCCTAACGCACCCTACCTGAGGTAAGCTGCTTCGTGGTTTTGATGTGTTCAAAAAGTTTTAAAAATGTTGTCTTTTCATCAGATATTAGGAATACGACTTACATATAAGTTCATAATCCTTTACCGTGAGCAAATCAAAATTTTAATTTCTTCTTTTATCTTTGCAGTTTTATCATAAAATAAAAAATATCCATAAAACAAATACAAACACACACATTCACTTTTACTACATTTTTTCCTTTTTCTTTTTTGTTCTTTTTTCTTACATCCACACTACAAATTATAAAAATTCTAAAAAACTAAACAAAAATTACATTAAACAATTTAAAATTTACAAAATAGCCCTTAAAAAATCAGGAATTGCAGAGGAAGACTTCTGGAATTGCAGGACTCGTGGCGACGCGTTGTTTCACGCACCACCGCCAATGAATGCAGCCAAACTGGTGGATCGGGAATGTCTTCTTCTTCTTTGCCTTCTTACGCCGTCGGTGAGGGTCACTGCCACCTGCAACAAGGGGAAAACGCATAAACAACAGTTGATTTTTTTTTTCAGATCTGCTTCTCCCCCTTTTCCTTCTTCGGATCTACTTCACGGCAGGTCAGTTTGTTCTGGGTTTCATCTTCTTCTCATCTACTTCAGGTGGCAGGTCTGGCGGTTGTAGAGGTGTCGGCGGCGTTGATGATCTTCACTCCTGTTGGTTGTCACGGCGGTTGGGCTTGCTGCGGGTTGGTTTCGGTGGAGACCAGTCTGCGTCGATGATGGATTGTGGGCAACGGTGGAGCTAGCTGAAGGCGGTGGCTGACTTCTGTGGAAGCCAATCACCGGGTCTTCATGAGCTGGCGACTGGTTCAGGAGTGGGTTGTTGGGTTTGTCGGGTGGAAGGTTGAAGATGAGAAGAAATAGGGGAACAGTGATGGCTAGCTTGGCAAAGGGAGAGGGTGAGCTGGAAGGTTTAGCAGAGATGGGGGAAGAGCTGGATGAAGAAGGTGGGTTGATTGGAGAAAGAGAGAGAGTTGTGGCCGGGTGTGTGTGAATGAGGGAGAAGAGAAAAAAAATGAAGTCGAAAGCTCTTTCCTATGAAGAGAGGGCGTTGCAAAAAATTCTTTTCCTCATCAATAAGCACCAAGTTTTTATAGTTTAATAGTTAGTTAAAATAATTATTAACTAGAGGAGATATAGGTACCGAGTACCTACCTACTGTAGACGCTCGACTTGCGTTCCCTTGTTGTTGTTGTACTCCTCCCACGATTCCTCCTGAAACCACAAACACCCATCATTATTCCATATGAGTCCACATATCACAACACAACAACAAGAATGACAATAATATTCATTTCTCTTTTACCGATCTTTTTTTCTCACTTACATTCCTCATTATTATCCTTTAACATTTTTAGCTCATTAGTAGTCCAAGTGGACATCATGAATTCAATTTTGATACAATTTATTCTTTTTTGAAAATCAAGACACACTTTACGAAGGGCAAGAAAACAATTTCTACCCTTAATATGGCCAAATTTCATTGTTTTATTGACTTGGATGAAACTGCCAACAGGGGTGGCAGCTTGACCTGTCTTCAGATTTTTATTTGTATCTAGAGTTCCAGAACTCCAAATTAGGAGGTGTCAGACTCGTTGGAAAGCTAACACTCCCGGCTAAAACTTCTATGAAGGGACCCTCCCTAGATTCTATCATTTTCAGGTCCAAATTCCCTTAAGAACCAGGGCAACAAACCTACCCTGTTTTGCTAATGGAGAAAGTATCTCCAATTCATCTTCAATCCTTGCTTCCTCATCAATCACAGCTATGCCTTCCCTTTGTTCATGGCAACCCGTCTCATTTATGTCCTCTTAAGGTCATTTGTATCAAGTTAATTAATTAAGCAAATCATAAGTTCTCATTCCCTCTCTGTAGTATCTCATAGCCGAGAACATGCCTAAGGGAACCAAGAGTTCCCTTCCTCTCTTTTATGCACTCATTTCTTCTTCTTCTTTAAGGCACTTAGATTAATCTAGTCCATTTAATCTCACTCATTTCTGTATTTTCCCAACATTTTATGTTAAAGAACCCTAATTCCTAATTCAAGAAAATCATGAACTTCTAATCAAATTGAAGTTAATTTCATCGAAATTGGAATTAGAACTCCTTACCTAACCTTTACTTCATAAATTTTAGAAGAATCTTAGCCTTCTTCTCCTTGCATATAGCCGGCCACTCTTCCCCCTTTTTTGTTCACCAATTCTTCACTTTTCTTCTTGTTAATTCTCCACCCAATTGTGTTTCTCCACTTAATAATTCCAAGGCTTATGTGGGTATACTAATTTTAGGTCTTTACTCCTAGATTTGATGAAGGAAAAATCTGAAATGCCCCCCTCTTCTTCTTGTTATCAGCCGGCCATGGATGAGAGAAGGAATGGGTATTTATTGTCCCATCTCTTCTTAATTCCATTTTGGCCCCATCTTTCTCCCTTTTTCTTATTTTAGCCCCCTTTTTTTTGCATTATTCTGTATTATAACAACATTTTGAATTATTATAAACCTTCCCCTCTTTGTATACTTTATTCTTGGGCTTCACAGAATTATTCATATTGGAGTTATGTAATGAGAAATTCCTTAAAGGTAAGAAGATATGGGGGTATGTTAGTGGAAATTATGTGATACCTAAGAATACTGAAGAGGGGGATGATGTTTTGATAGTACATAGGAAGCAAACACTGCAAAGATCATTACTTGGATCAATAATTTTGTTGAGCATTCCATAGGTACACGGTTAGCAAAGTATGAGATAATAAAAGAGGTTTGGGATCATCTGCAAAGGTTATTCATGCAATCAAATTTTGCAAAATAGTATCAATTAGAAAATGACATACGAGCTCTTTATCAGAAGAATATGAGTATTCAAGAGTTTTATTCTATTATGATAGATCTTTGGGATCAATTGGCTCTTACCAAATCAGCAGAATTAAAGGCATGTGGTGCCTATATTGAGCGTAAAGAGCAGCAACGATTGGTACACACTACAAGATTTTATAGTTTTACCTACAGACACAATTCGTTGGTATGAGATTCAGACTTCGTTGGTAAATTTTTTACCGACTAAATCACCGACAGAAAGTGTTCGTCGGCATGTCTTTCATCGGTAATACCACATTTTGTTGCTAAGTCTGTCAAGAAAAAAAAAATATTACCAATGGTTTTACAGACGGAAAATGCATGCCAAAAAAAATTCCCGCTAGAAATATACCGACTGATTTTTTTCGTCGGTGATAGTGGCATTTCTAGTAAATATTTTTTCAATTCTTTATAAAATATTGACGGACTATATCTGTTTGTGAATACGTCGGTAAGTGTGGCATTTCCAGTAAATATTTTTCAACTCTTGGTAAAATGTCGACCGACGGTATCCGTATGTCAAAGCGTCGGTGATTGTGGCATTTTTAGTGAATATTTTTCAACTTTCTGTAAAATGCCGACGGATACATCCTGTCTGTAAATCCATCGATTGGGTTTTTAAAAAAACTTTTAAAATATTTAGAATAAATTATATAAAATTATATAAATTAATAGTAAAAAAACCAATTATGCAAATAAAATTTTATTAAACATCAAAAATAAAATAAAATAAAATAAATAATATTCATTACAAATTGAATGTGTTTAAAAAAAAATATTATATTAGAACAATGACGAAGCTGAAGGAGGAGGAGGAGGAGGCTGGTTGTTCCTGGGACCATACGGCCAAAATGGGGCTGCACGTGTATCACCACTCTGTGATGTCAAGTTCATGACCATTTGGTGAAGTTGTTCATAATTCACCGAGAGTTGCTCGTATTTTTCGGTGAGATGAGCCATATGTTGCTACAAGGCCACAAACTCTTTAAATTGGGTGCTCGATACTGATTGGGAGCTCCCAACGGTTGAGACACTACATGCCACCCGCAAGTTCTCGACTGTTGTGTTAGAGAGCCCGTACACTTGATTTTTATCGGGTCCACCAGATGATCCTACCTCCATCTATAAATCCAGATTAAAATCCAGATGGGTCGAAGGATTGTCTCCATATCTCTCCCTCAACCGGCTATTATAGGTCTCTTGAAAATGAAAAAAGAAATCATCATATTCAATTCATGAAAAATAATAACTTACCAAATAAAACGGTTGAACCAACACACCACAAAGTGTTGAGCGCGGTTGTCAATGAACTGTTGCACCCTTTTTTGGCGGTCTTCACTTCACATGCGGGTCTCTACAAACAGCTCAATTGGGCTCGGCTCACGTCCAAGAGACGTAGCCTGTAAGAAAAAAAATTAATTAAGTAACAACAAATTGAAATAATGATATATTTCATTTAAATTAATCTTACCATCTGTTTCACATGTGCAGCAAACGGAACAGAGCCGCCGGAGTGCGTTGTCACCGAATCATGAATTTGCCGGTTCCGGTTGCCACCACCGGACTGTGAGCGTCGTGTGAACCGCTCAGACATCAAGTTATCAATATATTGCGGCCATATATCTCCCGAGATGTATAGTGGTTTGAAATCCTTGCAAACCGCCACGTCGTTCCAGCCTTGGAGATCGTTATCTCTCCTTTTGTTTTTGCCTTTTTTTGTGCTTCATACCAAAAATCATGCAACCTACTTCCATAGTGACAAATTAGATTTTAAAATATAATTTTTTTTAAAAAAAAATATCGTATTGTTTTCGGTGTCATACCTAGTTGCTGCGTGATTTTCCCACACCTCCTCACAACATTGTCAAGCACACTGTCCCAGTCAAATTTGTCCTATGTATAAATAATTTATTTAAAATAAAAATAATAATTTATTTACAATTATAATAATAATTTATTAAAAATAAGCTGGAAATCAAAAATTAACACCAACCTCAAATTTGTCAAACTATGCATCGATATAAGGTCTCCATTCAAGATGTCTGGAAACCAGACTCCATTGAAATAATGGAATCTCCACCGATGATTTAAACGCCGATGATATTACTCGGGCGGCCTCAATGTTTGTGAACCTGAAAATAAATTAAATTAATAAAATATTGATTAGTTGTTCATAAATTATGTTATAATTAAAAAATAGAAAACTAAAACCGAAACAAACTTACATTGAAAGGTCGTCCTTCCAATGTGCCTCGTACTTGCAGGTGAATTGATTCCGCTGTGAAACTGCGCTAGAAGAGGCAGCATCGTGTCGGCGCAAGTGCCTCTTCTTGATCGGCACCTATGGACATATGTGAGCGACAAACTGTTGATTTCATTCTACGCATCTACATAATTTTATACGAATAATTACATAATTAAATTCAATTCTTAAAAAAAAATTCGGCAGCACCTCCCATATACTAGAGACTACCCAAAGTTTTCAAACCTGTAAATATTGACAATAGCCACAACCAATTGAATCCATTCAAAAATCTTATGTATAACCTAACATCTATACAAATAACAATTAAAATCAATGAAAATAATTAAACACATATCAAGCAATAATATAGTAAAATTGAGATACAATAATTAAATTTATTCTTATATATTCAATTACTAATTACAAGGTAAATTCAACAAAGTATTCAATTATTATGGCAATACAAACAATAAAATATATTGAACAAATTAAAAAAAAAACTATAGACTTTAGGAATGCAAAATGCTTACCTTAATACTGTGTTTATTTCAAGACTTTATCTACATTATATAAATACACCAAAACAAAAAATACAACAAAAATAACAATAACTAAAACAAAGAAAAAATAAAAAAAATAAAATCATTAAGCATATTAAATGGAAATACATACCTTTTAATTTGTTGAATATTGAACTAGAGATTACAAGCCAAAAAAACAAAAGTTTTGAAGGAAATGAGAGGAAAAAAACGAAAAGAGAGAATGAACAAACGAAGCAGAGGAAAAATGAACTAAAGAGGTGGTCACAGAGATTTATAACGCAGTTTTATCGACGGCCTATTTAAATAATCTTATTTTTAATTATTTCATCAGTAAATTTTCAAAAATCCATCGATAAATTTTGTTTTGATTAGATTGTCTTGCAAAGTGACATTCATGAATATAATAATTGTTGAACTCAATTTTCAAGTGATATAGATCCGTATAACAAGTGAAGAACACAATTCTTGGAGATTAGCACGCAAGGTAGTAAGCATAATCTCTAAAATAATTATATTCACTTGGAATTTTACGATTGACAAAGATAGCTAAAAGAATTAGTCTACAAGATAAACACAATCGATAAATAATTTTAAAAAAATGTTGGATGAGTATTGATGCTTCTAATCTTCGTAAAATGTTATGATGTGAGTTTTTGTTATATTGAGATAGACTTAGTAAGATTATCAAATGGTATTCTTAAGTGCATGGTGAATCATTATGGATTCCTCCTCCTCAAGGTATGCTTAAGTGGAGTGTTTTATCCTTTTTTGGGTCTGATTAATACTTAAAAGTGCATTCTCATTAAGGTTTTATATCATCATATTGCACTTAAAGTATCATTAAATTCCCTAACTTAAGCATATTTTATAATAACAAGTGTGATAATATAAGATAGCTTCTCATTTTAAATGCAGACATATCTCACAATTCAAAGGATTGATTGATGTGATTAATTATTGAAAGTGAAAAGACAAAGAAAGGGCTAAGTTTAGAGAAAAGATTATGGTTTAAATTGGAACACCATTCAGTCATTGGGTCATATTTGGAGCTGTATACGTTGGATTTAGGTCTGATTTATATGGTTGGAAAGCTAAGACATAGGCCTAAAATATTCATGCGCAGTTCAAGACTCAATTCTACTGTTTTGGAGTCCAAATCTTATGACCAAAAGAGAAGTCTGAATCTGTCCTGCAGCCCAGACACTATTCAGTGTTCAGTCCATATCTTCGGTTCTAGAAGTCCAAATGAGCTCATTCTTTTTTTGGTGGCAAGTTGAGACAGATTGATACAACTTTCATGAAGACACTTTGCCAAAATCTGATTGTATCAATGTCATTTCCATACCTAAACCACCAAGTCCACTTTGTCATTAGTTGACCATTAATTCAATAGTTAATTACCAAATGAATAGTTTTTTTTAGCCTATAAAAGGAGGCATTTGCCATATATTTAGGCATCTTGGTTTTCAGATCAAGATCATTTTCTTGCTTTCTCTCTTTGTATTGTTCAAGTTTTCTTTCATGTTATAGTAATCTCTTGTTTATGCTTTTCATTTCCTTTCCTATACTTAGTTCACTTATATCATAACTATGTTCTTATCTTGTTTATTTATGTTCTTCTTCATTATGTGTAGCTAAGTTAATTATATCAAGGTGAAAAGGTTTCACTAATGGTGTTAGAATAAGTATAATATAAATCACACACAAAGGAGGTTCCAATCGAATTATAAATTATTAACATGATTACATTAGTTATCTTATTCGAATAATGCTAATACTTGTAAATGTTGCCAGGTATTCATGATGTTAATTTATGTTAACAACAAATCAAGTTCCTTTCATAGCACAGGTGTCGGTTATACCATACAGTTGGTTATGAAAGGATCAAGTATTTGTTATACCAAGGGTTATACAATATAAATCTAGATTAACCATTTAACAAGCAAAGTATTAAGAGTGAATAAGATAACAAATATAAAATATGTTAGTATCAAACATTAAAGTCCATGTTGAGTTTATACTATAATTATTCTTACACCATTAGTGTACCCTTTTCACCTTGACATGATAAACTTAGCTAAACATAATGAAGAAGAGAAACATAAATAAACAAGAGGAGAACATGAATATATAAGTATAGTAAAGGAAATAAAAGGTATAAACAAGAGATTAATGAAACAAAGAGTTGAGGAGAATTTTATGTGATATTGATGTGAGGATTAAACAACGATCATATTAATCATCTTATTTAAGTAACACCATACTTGTAAATATTTTATCTCAATCATCTCAATTTTCACAGGGAGGTCAACTATATAAATTACAAATAATACATATATAATAAAACAAAGAGTTGAGGAGAATTCTATGTGATATTGATGCGAGGATTAAACAACGATCATATTAATCATCTTTTTTAAGTAACATCATACTTGTAAATATTGTCAGGTATTCATGATACTAAATTATGTTAACAACAAATCAAGTTCCTCTCATAACAACGATGTCGGCAAAAGACTATGAAGGATCACACATTTATTGTACCAAGTGTTATATACAACATAAATCTAGATCAACCATTTAACAAGCAAGGTATTAAGAGTGAATAAGATAAAAATGAGAAGACATGTTAATAGCAAACTTTCTTGAATATAAGCATTGAAGTCCATGTTGAGTTTATATTATACTTATTCTAACACCATTAGTGAAACCTTTTCACCTTGATATAATTAACTTAGCCACACATAATGAAGAAGAACATAAATAAACAAGATAAGAACATAGTTATGATATAAGTGAACTAAGTATAGGAAAGGAAATGAAAAGCATAAACAAGAGATTACTATAACATGAAAGAAAACTTGAACAATACAAAGAGAGAAAGCAAGAAAATGATCTTGATCTGAAAACCAAGATGCCTAAATATATGGCAAATGCCTCCTTTTATAGGCTAAAAAAAACTATTCATTTGGTAATTAACTATTGAATTAATGGTCAACTAATGACAAAGTGGACTTGGTGGTTTAGGTATGGAAATGACATTGATACAATCAGATTTTGGCAAAGTGTCTTCATGAAAGTTGTATCAATCTGTCTCAACTTGCCACCAAAAAAAGAATGAGCTCATTTGGACTTCTAGAACCGAAGATATGGACTGAACACTGAATAGTGTCTGGGCTGCAGGACAGATTCAGACTTCTCTTTTGGTCATAAGATTTGGACTCCAAAACAGTAGAATTGAGTCTTGAACTGCGCATGAATATTTTAGGCCTATGTCTTAGCTTTCCAACCATATAAATCAGACCTAAATCCAACGTATACAGCTCCAAATATGATATAAGTTAACTAAGTATAGGAAAGGAAATGAAAAGCATAAACAAGATGCCTAAATATATGGCAAATGGCTACATGGAAGTCCCAAGTTATCGACATACGACTTGTTTACACTTCTAATATACTGCATCCATCTCCTAACTCAATTCAACCCAATCATCTTGGGTCTCAATCCCACAAACATCATCATTCATATCAGCCACAATGTTTATGATATACATCGTACAACAATTATCATTATGGATGGATAAAGATATAAACATGCATACATGGAACATGGTTATACAAACTACATAATTAAATTCATCTATTCAAGTTTAAACATCAATTATACAAATTGAGTTATATAAAAGTTGTAATATTATCAATTACAAGGGTATACTCCTTAGAACCTAAATTACAAAAGGTGAACCTAAGCTAGAATCTACTCCTGTCGTACATGTGATGGTCCTGAAAACAAAATACATATTATTATTGAATTATGAATATCACAATAATAGAGCAATACAAATATCCAGCAATTTTAAAAAGGCAATCATGCATTCATATTTTATTCACTTCTCCCTTTTGGTTTTCATTGGAAACTCTTTCTCCTTCAACTACTAAAAACCAATCCCTCTTCCATTATCAACCTCCATTCAAGATCTCATAAGACCATCCATGATTATTTCCGCTTAACACATTACCGATACCAATTTCATTGTTATCATCATCACCCCGTAGGAGTCGATGAAGGTGATCCCCTTACCTGATCCTAACATACATTAAATGTATGCTAGTCAATACATCTTGATCCCCTTACCCAGGATCCTAAGATACACTAAATGTATGCTAGCCAATACATGGTGATCCCCTTACCCGAGATCCTAACATCCACTAAATGTATGCTAGTCCAAACATGGTGATCCCCTTACCCGGGATCCTAACATACACTAAATATATGCTAGTTCACGCCCCAAATCACACTTCTCATATTTCCTTTGTCAACGATAATTTCATCACTTGGCAATTCACACAACAACTGTTCACCTTGAATACACATACATTCAGAATATTATCCAAAATATTGATATCATTATACAAACTTTCTTCTTTTCTCCTATTATCCATCGTTCGGTAATTCACATCTCACATCAATAACATATTAAATCATAGAATTTAACTACAAAGTATAGGTGTGGGTCACATACTTGTAATAGAAGCTCTACTCGTGCTCCCTTGCTGCTGCTGTTGCACCATGCCTGTGGTCCCTCCTGCAAATCACATGTTTATCTCATAAATTTTCCTCACTTAAGGACATGTTTTATAATAATCATATCAACAACCAATAAGTCTTTCTTTCAGTCATTTTTTAATATTTTATGTTTTTTCTCATTTCACCCATTAATATTGTCGTTTCTTTTTCCAACCACAGTTATCATTCCTTTCTTTATATTTGGACTGTTAATGTCCAACTGTTACTGTATGACCTCTCCTCATATTTTAACTATATCTGGAGTTATAAAACTCTGATTCAAGCGAGATTACTCTCGTTAGAAAGCTAAGACATGAGGCTGCAAGTTCTTTAAAGAAAGGAGAACCTAGTTCTGCCTCTAAGACAGTCAAAATTGCTCATCAACAAACATTTGGACTGTTACTATCCAAATGTTAATGTCTTGTTTTTGAACTGTTACTATCTGAACTAACCTCAGATTTTTAACTATATCTGGAGTTATAAAACTCCGATTAAAGCGAGATTAGTCTCGTTGGAAAGCTAAGACATGAGGCTGCAAGTTCTCTGAAGAAAGGAGAACCAAGTTTTGCCTCTAAGACAGTCAAAATTGCTCATCAACAAACATTTGGACTGTTACTGTCCAACTGTTACTGTCTCGTTTTTGAAATGTTACTGTCTGACCTCTCCTCAGATTTTTAACTATATATGGAGTTATAAAACCCCGATTTAAGCGAGATTAGTCTCCTTGGAAAGCTAAGACATGATACTACAAGTTCTCTGAGAAAGGAGAACCCAACTCTGCCTCTAAGATAGTCAAAATTGCTTATCAACAAATCAGACTTACTGCCCTACAAGGTCTGTCATCACCCAGTCTCGGTTGATAACCTATAACTGGAGTTCTACAGCTCCAAATTGAGCAAGACTAATTTCCTTAGTTAGCTAACATCCAAAACTACAATCTCTATATAGGAACTGGTTCTAATTCCCTCATCGTCCTATCCGAAATCTTACCGAAAGTCAGGAGACGAGTATGTCTAGATTCGTCACCCCCTTCCCTTCACACATAACTTTCATAAACTACATTTTCTGGGTAAATTATCATGGTTTCACATCCCCAATCACATACCA
>Ga0325414_1002144_pt1 | contig 19742 bp, 16 predicted proteins | sample PopdelMetagenome_8_FD_206183 | JGI IMG/M metagenome (GOLD analysis project Ga0325414, IMG submission 206183) | Populus deltoides microbial communities from Bellville, Georgia, United States - Leaf-PdKOR-R3 | ecosystem: Host-associated > Plants > Phyllosphere > Phylloplane/Leaf | place: USA... | reverse complement strand
AAAAACAGCCAAGGATTTGGCCTGGTGAAACCCGGTCAACTCGGCGGGTCGACCCGGGTAAACCCGGCTGAGACCCGACCTTATTTTTTTTGGTAACTGTCTCGCTCTTCATCTTCTCGTGGCTACTGCTATAAACTTCTTGTTACCTGGAGAAGTAGCTAGGGTGAACGCGTGAAGACCAGATGGTGGAACTCGCTCAACGATCACTGACTTGTCGACCCAGCTCGGCCAACCTCCGTGTTCGACCATCTTAACTCGGTTAGTCTCATCACGAGTCAAGAATATATACCAATCTGTGTTGAGTTCCTACACTTCACGGCTCCATCCCCTCTCTCTCCATAAGAAGCGATAGCTGTATAAACGCCAAAAGGAGAGACTGCAGGGCTAAAATCAGCAATTCCATGTTAGGTGAGTCTCCGAGTCACCCAGGTTGTTAACTCAGTTGCTTACACTGCAACCCAACTCGTCCTTAGATCGCCTGGGTTTTCATGTGTTGACATGTAAACTAATCTACACTCACAGTTAAAAACATGAAAACCCAAGCAAGCCAAGGACCGTTTTGGCTTACCTCTTTTTCTTTACCAAATAATCTCCACTCACAGTGGTATTATCCTTAATCGAAATTCCACCTTTTCCATTCAATAAAGAAACTTGTACAGGTTTAGAAATTTCAAGGGCTGACCTTGATCGGGCGGATCATCTCTTCCTTTTAGCTCCATCTATGGCTTATGGATCTTGGGGATGGTTTCCAACGGGCAACCCTGGAAGCGAAGAGACTAAGGAGAAGGCTTAGTGACTTACTTTATTGGATTTGTGATTTTTTTTTTGGTTGATCCGGGTCAATCCATCTGACCCATGACCTGATCATTAGACCGGGTCGACCACCGGGTTAGGTTTAAAAACTACGATTATTATAATCAATGATATAGAGAGAAAAAAGCTTTGAATTAAGTCATGTAAAATACTTGCATTTTTTGATATTCATGTAATTTGTTAAAACAAATAATGAAGAAATTTAGCATTTTAAATAGAAAAAAAATATCATCGCAACAAAAAGCTCTGTTTTTGGTAAAAGGCAGGGGACACTATACTTTGTTTTAGAAGCAATCAATTTTATTTTTGAATGACAACTACTTGTTTCCTAAGCAAATCGGATGCTGATCAGAGCAAAACGGGTGTTGACTAAACATTTTATTTTTTTAAAAGTAGCAGTCGTGCATGAAAAGCATAGCACAACCGACACAGGCACCAGATTGCTGTTCCCTCCTTTAGCTTTCCGAGTTCATACCTTGAGATCGAGAATATGTTTCTCCTAAATGCATCAAAATAAGATGAAGAGGGCCTCAATATTACGAGTTTCAAACCTTAAACATCAATGTTTTGAGAATTTTCCAGATTGGTGTCTTCGCAATGCTGCAGATCAAATCAAATCATGTTTATAAAGCAATAAAAGAAATCTGATAACTGATTTAAATAATGATTAACTCGAGAGGGTAAACAGAGTGCAAACAGAGAAGCACTGTAACATAAACAAACGCGAGATAATGGGTAAATCACCACCAGTAAGCACGAAACTGCAGTTAATTGCATGGGTTCATCGAAATCGTCAAGTAATGCCCACTATCATGTAGAATTTGCATCGTACGCGACGATCCTCCAAGTTGAAACTTTATGCGAATAGTGAAAAAAAAAGATCAGTGACAATGAAAAGATGGAAAAGCAACAGGGATTTGCATGCAAGCACAGGCGGCGGCTAGATATTGGGGAGTTTTAGTGGCTGGAAAAAAATTGACGAATTGTTTTTTCTTGACGTCGTCATAAATATCAATAGAGTTTCACGTGTTACTTTGGAGGGGGGAATTTGCAGTCCGTTGCTCGGTTGTTTGCTCCTTTCCATTTCCCGATTTTACTGCATATATTTCTCGTGTTGAAACAGAAAAATGTAGAGAAATAGAAATAAAGACCCAGGAATTTCGACACGTGGACAAACAGAGTCCTGGTGGCTAGAGTCTCCTCTTTCCTTTCTCTTTATCCCTTACCGACAAAAATAACGCAACAAGGCTGTGTTAGTAACCTCATTCCAAATAGTGTTTTCTTAAAATTTATTTATATTAATATAAAAAATAATTTTTAAAAATAAAAAAATATTATTTTAATATTGAAATAACAGCCTTAACAACCCTTTCTCGAAGCCATTCTTGCATGATGACGAGGTAAGAAGCTATTGGATTAGATCAAATGCAACACTTAAACGAAGCCTTGACATTTTTGATTGCTGGGGCAGCACAAGTAATCATTTGACATAATTGATCAAGGGTCGCATGTGAAGCACCTTGACAGCCACAAAGCAAACTGCTATAAACAAGATATTTGTTCGAGCCAGGCCGAAAACGTTAGCAACATCAATGGGCCCCGGTGGGCCATGTCAGCCGACCTCGGACACTTGAACCTCCCAGGTCCAAACATCGATCAACCACTTACGTGTCCTTCGCACCAAAAGCGCTTTCTACTAATAATTATAACCCCATTTTAGCTGCATCTTTTATTTATTTATACGGTAATTCCTGTTATTTTAAACCCGCCCGACCACACTCTCTCCAAAATCCTCGTTCAAATAGAACCATATATCAACTACTTACCCTCGTCTTAAGCCATGATTTACTGAAATATACCCTCCCCCAATTATCCGCTTCTATCCTGATCCGTTCCACACGTAAGTTGCTCAACACCGATAAGGGTAGTTTCGTAATTATATCTATCAACAGAAACCGCCATTTTCCACTCTCCCTTTCGCCTCTTCAATCAAACCTTACAGGAGCTAAAAATACAGTTTTGGAGAAAGAAGAGAAGGGAAAGCAAAACCAAACACACAACGCATAAGAGCGGGCTCGAGAGCGCGGTATTGCGTCCGCTTACCATTTCTACAAAATAAACAGCCACCATGTCAGTCGCTAACCCAGAGCCACATCGAGCCAGCAGGTCTCGCCAAACGAACCGACCCCCGTCAACTCGACACCACCAGCAACAATCAAGCAGAGTCCCGTTACGCCAACTCCTCCGCGTGACATCAATCGCTGGTGGGATACAATTCGGCTGGGCGTTACAGCTCTCTCTCTTAACACCCTACGTGCAGGAGCTAGGAATCCCTCACAAATGGGCCAGTATAATCTGGTTGTGCGGCCCATTATCGGGATTGTTTGTGCAACCTCTTGTTGGCGTCATTAGCGATCGGTGCACCAGCCGGTTTGGAAGACGCAGACCGTTTATTGTTGCGGGTTCGCTTTTGATTGCGATATCGGTTTTGATTATCGGTCATTCCGCTGACATTGGGTGGTGGTTAGGCGATAGAGGAGGTGTTAGACCAAGAGCAATTGGCGCTTTTGTGTTTGGGTTTTGGATTCTCGATGTTGCTAATAATATGACCCAGGGTCCTTGTCGTGCTCTTCTTGCTGATCTTACTGGTAACTATTATAATTCATTTTAAAGCTGTTCATTGCTTTGCTTTGATTTGATTTTATGCGAATTAGATTAATTTAGTTGAAATGAAATCAAAACCCTAATTGAGAATATGATTTTGCTACGATTCCTATTCGTTTTCGTTTTCCTTGAACTTTTTATGTGGTGGTGTGAGATGTCCTATCTGACTTACGTTTGGCATCTTATTTTTATTTATTTTTTAAATGATTAATCATTAGAGGGGTTTTTGATGATTTTTAATTATTTAAGTTTTCATTATTGATGCTGCTTTATCTTTTTAAGATTCCGTTGTTTGTCTGACGAGTGCTAAACGGAACCACTTTTGATCATTTTACGGACGATAATGTCCATGGCACATGATTTCGGATTGCTACACGGCGTTTAGAATTTTTGGTGGGGTCAGATCGGTTGGCGGGGCCGGACTGGTTGGTGAGCAATTGGAGTCTCTGTTGTGGTGGGTATTGGCCAATGTGGGTTTGGCCTAGTATTTATGGTTGATTGTGTTGATCGTCTAATAGCATGATTAAAGATGTATCAATTCTAGGTGGGATCCGCATACTCCATGTTGTGTGATCTGAGCTTGCTTCTTTGTTTCTGTCTTGTCTTCTTCTTCTTCTTCTTCTTCTTCTTTATTTTTCCTTCCATTTAAATAGATATGGAGATGGAGGCAACTAAAAGCAGTTTATAAAATGTTCGCTTTCTCCATGTCGACCGGGGAAATTGGACAGTTGAATCTCATTCTGATTAAAAAACTATTTTCTTGAGTATAATTCCTTAAATAGCAGGTTTCCGTAATTAGTATGGAATTTCAAATGAAATGATTTTACAATTTGAAAGTCATATTGGACGTGGTTCAGGCAGAGGAGCTTTCATACTTAAATCTTCTTCGAGATTAGCAACAGTAACAAGTGTTCATTTTGCATTTTGAAGTCATTTTCTGGAATTTGGGATTTGTGGACAAATGCTGTACGACGCACATGGGAAGATAGTGGAAGAAATGGGTGGTGAATGAGCATTTTCTATCCAGCTCATTTGTAGCTTGGAAAGATATACTTTACATGTGTGCCTGTTTGATCAATTTGCTATCTTCTATTTTGGAACATGGGTAGCCGAAGCTTCAAGCTTACCTTAGGGGCTATTAAAGCTTCCCGATAGGAACAGAATCTCATTGATGTACTCTTAACAGGGAGAATGGCCTGTTTCTTGTCAGTGGCTTGTTTCTTCTCAATGAATCGAAATATATCTACTCTAATGATGCAATGTAAAGTGGTTCATAATCAATGTTTAACACCAGTGCTTTCTTTTGGTATTGCCGTGATTGTTTTGTGAAGCAGGAACTGATTAAGTACTGGATCAAACTGATTAAATGAACCTCCTCACTGCTCTACTGACTGTCAAATTTCCTTGTTGTAATGCAAAGTACCTTGCACAGCCTTTTTATAAGAAATGATTCTTATCTGCTCATGTGTTCACTGTTCTTGTGTTTTACCCATAGTTCATTCATATGGATACTGAGTATTTGTAATGGTATGCACCGCTGAATCTTTCGTATTTGAAGTTTGTCTATTGCTCCTAAACCTGTCAATTTTTATTTATTTATTCAATGTGTTTGTCCCAAGGAGAAGTTCTTTTGCTATGTGAATTGGACTTGAGGTCATAATGTGGTTAATTCTTGGATACTACCTGGAACAAAGCCTTTATGAATTGTGCTGTGTTTGGCATGTATCTCTGACAACAATAGTCAAAAAAAGGTTTAATGCCATGATCGTGTAAGGCAGAGGGATCTATATACTGGGTTGCAGCTGTGTTTAATCCTTCTGCTATTTTTCTCTGAGGCTCAAAACACTACTATTTATTTAATGCGTCATGCTACTTTCTTCTGGCAAAGCACAAGATCCATATGCTTGTACATGCTATGTATAAAAAGATCAAACAAGGAAAAATACGAAGCAATTTGATTTTTGTCTGTTGGTGATTTGGCATTGTAGGAAAAGATCATCGAAGAACTAGAGTCGCAAATGCTTATTTCTCACTTTTCATGGCTATTGGTAATATTCTTGGTTTTGCCACTGGATCATATAATGGGTGGTACAAGGTTTTTCCTTTTACTGTTACTTCTGCATGCAATATTGACTGTGCGAATCTCAAGTCTGCCTTTTATCTCGATGTTGTTTTCATGGCAATTACTGCCTGCATAAGCATCTCAGCAGCTCAAGAATCACCTCTAGATTTGCCTGCCAGATCTATGCTTGCTGATGAGGAAACGCCAGGCCAGTCAAACTCTGAACAAGAGGCTTTCCTCTGGGAGCTATTTGGGACTTTTAGATGTTTCCCATCAACTGTATGGATAATATTGCTTGTTACTGCTCTGAATTGGATTGGTTGGTTTCCATTTCTGCTCTTTGACACTGACTGGATGGGTCGAGAAATTTATGGTGGCAAGCCAAATGAAGGACAGAATTATAACACTGGAGTCAGAATGGGTGCATTTGGTCTGATGTTCAATTCAGTAATTCTTGGAGTGACATCTGTGCTCATGGAGAAGCTCTGCAGCAAGTGGGGAGCAGGTTTCTTATGGGGCCTTTCGAACATCTTAATGGCTCTCTGCTTTCTTTCAATGCTTGTACTCTACTATGTGGCAAGCCATATTGGCTACATGGGACATAATCTACCACCAGATAGCATTGTGGTAATTGCACTAGTGATTTTTGCAGTGCTTGGCATGCCATTGGCGGTAAGTTGCAAAACTCCTAATAAAGGATCTTTAGATTTTCTGCTAAATATTCTAGTCAAATGTTTTGTCAGCAGTCAAGAATCAAGTAAACAATAGCATTTTTCTATGGGTTCTGCGTCCTCTGTATGTTGTGGGTTCTGCTTGCTGAGGGTCACTCCCTCCATGTAGTTCATATCAAGTTGTTGATTTTTTAGGTTGAAAGGCTAAAGTACGAACTTTCTTCTTATATGACACCTGAAACATGTGATTTATGATGATAGTCCTTTTATTATTAATGTTTTTACTATTATGATGGGAGTCATAAAAGAGAAGGAACAAAAGAAAAGAAAGGAATTGAGAATTACTGTTTACATTTACATTTATTGAAGTTCTATGCCAGAATAGGGCCAATGTGCTGGGAATTGACCATACTCTATTGATAAGGAAATATAGATTTGTTTGCTGTGCTTGCTTCCTGATCGAAGTATTCTTCTGTGGCTTATTCCAGAAGAAAATTGATGTCATTATATTTGATTTCAGATCACTTACAGTGTTCCATATGCTATGGTTTCCTCACGTATTGAATCCTTGGGACTTGGACAAGGTGGGCACTACTCCTTTGTGCCTGTATTTACAAAATTATGTTTTGGTGATATGGCCAAGTAATCACTTCAATCGATAATTGGTTCTTACAGGGTTGTCAATGGGTGTTCTTAATCTGGCAATTGTGCTTCCACAGGTTTCTCTTTCCTCTCACTTATTTAGTCTCTTGTCTTCCTGCCTGCTGAAAATAGGAAAAATAGTAAAGAAAGTTTTTCTTCTTCCTTTTAAAAAAATAAAATTGCCGTTGAAGAAAGTAATCTGTAAATTTTGTTTCTGACCCTGAATGTGATGCTGACTTGCTCACTGTTATGCCTTTTGATGGCAGTCAAAATACACAAATAACAACTAATTAGAAAGAAATTAAATCACCTTAAGTTACTTTCACCTGAAGACACAAACTAAATATAATCTTCTAAAGACATAAACTGAGTTCTTCCTGCTGGAGTATGTTCCTCATATAATAATAGGTCCTGCTGCTGCGATTTCCATGCACTTGTCAGACCCCAGTGATACTTAGAACCATGCAGAGTCTCCTTCTGCCTTCTGACTAATGATTCCTCAATTTTTGTTTTATTTTATAATTTGCCTCTTGTTTTGACCACATGAACGAGTTCAGTAATTTATACACATGATAATCAGATTAAGTCCAATATAAAAAATGGAGCGAAAGGTGACTTCATGAAATACCCTTGACTTCAACTACGTTGTTAGTTATAGATCTTAGAATTTGGCAGTTTGGTAAATATGGCAGCAGCCCTGAAAATTCATTCTCTTTGGCTTCTATTAGTAGTAAATCTGATTATTATGTGCTGTTTAACCTACATCTAACAATGTGATGAAGGAAATATAAATCCGAATTAACTCCCAAATCCTCGTAATGAAACACAATTTTAGCTAATTGCTTGAGATATCCCTATAAATTACTTTCTGGTTAGACTCTACTGCATTGTTTTGTATTGTTTTGCATGCATGCATTCCTTCCCCACTTTCCCTTCTGTTACTTTCTTTGAAATTTTCTTCTTGTAGATAAAAATCAAAACTGACTCCCAAATCCTCGTATTGAAACACAGTGTTAGCTAATTGCTTGACATATCCAATAAATTACTTTCTGCTTAGATTTTAATATAATATTTTATATTGATTTGCATGCAATCCTGACTAACGATTACAGTTTTTCCACGATGGGATGAAAACATTGTTAACTGTCATAAACGAAAATATAAAGAAAGTGAATTTATTTTTTAATTTCCAAATCACGAGACGAAGTTATTATCAACTTTTCTTCATTGAAAATTGACAAAATGCTGGTAGGTTTGCAATCTCTTAAGAAAATTTGAAAATTCTTTTAATTGAAGAATAAAATTAGGTTGAATGATTTTTATTTATATTACTAAGGGATATTTATACAAGATACATATCAATCATTTAGGTAAGTCAACTATATAATTGAATAGGCTACAATCTAGGAGCTAAAAGTTAGGCTACAAATTAGCTAATTAATTGACAAGAATCAGCTAGCTAATTGGCATTTGTATACAAATAATATACATTAACCCTCCCTTGGATCACACATGCCTAACTTTGATAGCGACATGTGGAAGTGATCGGTAGTAATAACATGAGTCAATATATCAGTCGGTTGATCTGCACTTTTAATACAAGGAATTTCAACCACACCAAAGTCTAGATTGTCTTTGATGTATTTCTTAATAACTTGGTCCAATTATGCTGAATCGGATTGTTGGCAATCTTAGTAATTGCTGTGTTGTCACAAAAGAGTAGTGCCTGTTTTTTGGGAACATGCCCAAGTTCACTCAAGAGAATTTTGAGCCAACTAAGCAACATGACTGTATCATCAACTCTTCAACGTGAAAAATTTCCAAAAGCTCTATAATCACATGGAGGGTATGGTGCTCTATAATTGAACTAGATAGTGATACCACTTTCTATTTTTTTCTCCTTCAAGTTACTAAGTTACCTTAAACAAATGACACATACCTTGATGTGGATTTTCTATCTAATTTGGATTTAGCAAAATTAGAATCAATATATTTCACGAAATCCAATATTCAGGTGGTTATGTTGGGAGAACATAACATCTTTACTTAGAGGATTTCAGGTAAGCCAAGATTCATTGTATTCATGTGTCGGTTACTTGGATTATGCATGAATTGGTTGTGGCTCACAACACCAATTGAATGTAACATGTCTACCAACCTTTGATACCTCTTTTTACTTGTTAGAACCTGATTTGATAAAAGCAAGACCATGATTCATCTCAATAGGATTTACCAATTTTGTTTAGGAGACCATATATGTATTTTTTTTAAGAGAGAAAAAATCCTTGCTTGGATTGAAATACTCCAATGCTCAACAAATATTTTAAAGCACCCATGTCCTTCATCTTAAAATCCTTGCCCAAGTAGTTTTGAAGCTTCTCAATTTCACTTATGTTGTTGTGCACATGTCATCAACATAAACAATAAGCAATAAAATACTATCACCTTTCATTTTATAGAACATTGTATGATCTAACAAAGCTTGCTTAAAACCATACTTATTCATTGATTGATTCAACTGGCCAAATCAAAAGTTTGACGATTGTTTCAGTCCATACAGTGCCTTTTTCAACTTGCATGCTTTACAAGTATACCTTTTGGAATACAATGAATCTTGGCTTACCTGAAATCGTTAAGAGAGGTACTGGAATCAAAAGGAGGTGAAGGCTTCACAATTACATTATTGTTCCTCCTTGTATGACCCTTTTGGAACAACTAAGTGGGCCTTTCATCCCTACCCTCTTCATATTTGGATACTTCTTCTTTTACAAGATCAAAGGATATCTCCTCACCAAAGCAGCTAAATCCTCCCTTTTACTTGAATTCCACAATCTCTTTTTTGTCAATCATAAATGTCCTTCCTTATTACAAATCACCCCTAGAAGAGGGAAAAAAGACACATCCTTGGAAAAATAACACTTTTTTTTCACATAACCAAACATCTATGGATATATAGTATTTATCTTTAGGGGGTGAAAACACATGTATCTTTTTTGGGAATTAGTGTAACTATCGAAGGGCATGAGGATCAAGCTTATCCCTATGAAGAGAGTGAATATGGTCATAATTGGCATAACCAAAAGTCTTAGGAAAAAGATCGAGAGTAGAAGGAATAAAGTGAAACCTTAATAACATCCTGAAAGGGGTTTGATTGTCAATAAAATTGGCTGACATCCTATTAATAAGAAAGACAATAGTCATGACAGCATTAGCCTAGGAATGGTTAGAAACATGCATAATAAAACATAATGACATGGCTACTTCTAGGAGATGTTGGTTCTTACATTCTGCTATGCCGTTTTATTGTGGTGTGTAGGCACATGTTTGGTGGAGTATGTCATGAGCTTTGAAGAAATCAACATGGGATTGATTCACAAACTCGCGACCATTGTCAGAATGAAAGACCTATGAAATTGTGTGACAATCATTTTGTAAAATTAAGGAATAACATGGGTAATATCACTCTTTAGATTTTATAGTAAATATACCTAGCTTATCCTAGTGAAATCATCATAAAAAAAAGTATTTGAGACCTATAGCAGAAAGGGTAGAAAAAGGACTCAAAACATCAAGTATAAATGTCATATAAAAGGATTTGAACTTTCATTGAAAAGGAACAAGATGATTTTAGCATAAACGCATTGCTCACATCATAAGCTAGAAACAAAATATCACAAAATAACTTGGGAAATAAATGTTCTAAATAGGCAAATGAAGGATGACCCAACCAACAATGTCATAATAGAATTTTTTCCCGTAACATCTCTACTTGAAGACATTGGCTGAACTTGCTCTAGCTTCCTCCAAGTAGTAAAGACCTCCTCTCTCCTTACCAATGCTAATCAATCTCTTTGTGAGATTGTCCTGAAACACATAATGGGTAGAATAAAATATTACAAAATAGTTAAGATGTTTGGCAATATAGCTAATGTAGAGAAGATTATTAAAAAGAGTGGGAGCAAGTAAAGCAAAGATATGAAAAGTGTGGGTGATAGTGAGGCATCCCCAGCTTCAATAATTAGCATAGGAGCCCCATTAGCAACCTGAATAGATTTGACATACGAAGACATTAGTGAATCAAATAAGGAAGAATTGCTAATCATGTGATCAATAGCTCCTAAGTCAATAATCCATATGTTATTAGCAAAAGAAGTAATGACGCAGGAGATTTTTGGAAATATAAATACTTTCCTAGGTTATTTTTGTTTTTTCTTAATCAATTTAAGAATTTTATTTTTTTTCCTATTCAATATTATTAGGTTTTTCTATTTAAAGGTAATAATTTTTGTATTTTATTTTTCATATTTAAAATTGTTAGGATTTTCAAAAATCTCGATAGAAAAGGTTGTGTTAGCCTTTTGACAAGTAGACTTGGATGAATAAAAAATAAATATTTTGGGTGTTTCCCTATAGCTATGGTATTCTTAGTCTTTGGAGGTTTTGACTTATAACAAACTCTGTTATTTTTTGTTTTCGATTGTGTCAACAAGAGCTAAACTAGAATTACCTCTTCAAGAAGACTTGCGATACACGGGAAGCAAAAGATTGAGATGTGTCAACAACAATATGGGAGGACTTCTTGTTTTTTCTCTTAGCTTGCTTAAGCTTAAACCACAATGGATTACCATGCTTCTATCTTCCAGCAAGAATCTATTATGTGTTTGGTGCTATGTGATGAATATGTGAAGAATAAGGAGGGACTGAATGGTAACTATTCTTCTAGATGGCAAGGGCTGAAGCCTCAATATGATCTTTAGTTCTCATGATAACCAATCTTTGCACATCTCGACAAACTACGGAGTGTGCTTCTTCCAAACTGGGTAAAGGAGAGGTAACTAGGACACAACTGCTGACTTGATCCAAATTGTGATCAAGACCTGCAACAAACATTTAAACTCAATCCTCAGTCATCTTTTTCTCTGTTTCTCCTCATTGTCTTAGCAACTTTATCATTAGGCATTCAATAGTAAAGTTTCATAAAAATGGAATTTAGTTCATTATGGTATTTAGTGAGGGGTCTGCCACCCTAAAGTAATTGAAAGGTTTTCTTCATTAGTTTATAAACCTGGGAAGAGTCGGATGCATAACTCCTCTAACAAAGTGTGACATAAGATTAGGAGTCATAGAGTTGATAAGCCATGGCTCAACTAGAACATCCTGTTTTTCCCATTCATCATAATATGGATCATTTTCAACGGGTGCAACCTTTCCCCCCATAATATTTTTCTTCATCCCATCAACAATATGCATTTCCAGAATTTTAGACCAAACATGATAATTTGTACCATCCAGTTAATTTGGATATGAAAAGAATGCAATAATATCTTGATTTCTGAATCTACAAAAACTCGGTCACTGTTGGACATAGTTGATTGCTCATCAAACATAGAAGACTAGGGTTGATTGAAGTGGTTGTAAGAAAAACAGCATGAAAGTGTCATTAAAAGTTGTCAAGTGTCATTAAATCTTGTCAAGAAGTCAAGTTAGGTTAGCCTAAAACCCTGATACGAAATTGAAAAATGGAATTAGACTGAATTATTTTTATCCATATCATTAAGTGGTATTTATACAAGATACATATCAGTCATTTAGGTAAGTCAACTATACAATTAAATGAGTTAAAATCTAAGAGCTAAAAGTTAGGTTAAAAATCAGCTAACCAATTGACAACTATATATAACTAATATATGTTAACTCTTTATGTGCCTTTTAATAAAAAAGATATTGTTTTTAGATTAATGCATAGTTAATTTATATCACGAAAATGAAAATATTGATACTCCACTTCTCCGCCAAAAAGTGAGTTTCTACTCGGATAATTTGTATGTTGCATAAAATTATTGTTGAAAAGTGTTCTGGCCCACTTAACTCTTGTATTTTTCGGTCTGATGAAATAAGTTCTGCCCTTGTGAAGCAACATTATCCTTTCTGAATCAATTATCTGTTGCAATTAAGAACCTTGTGTACTTTGGGTTCTCTTAAAAGAAGAAGCGGTGTCCTCTATCAAATATGGAAAGCTCTCCTGAATGGTGGGCACCTTAAATCATAATTGCCGATTTCTTGCTGAAACTTTTGAGAAGATGTGAAAATTTCTCTCTTTTGCATTTTATTATTCACATGTCAGTTTTATCCCATTGGAGAATTGGCAATGTTGTAAACTAGTTTGTCACCATGATTATGATAGATAGATACATGGCCTGGCATGAACTGGTGCAATATTGCCTTTGTCATCTGTAAATTTAGCAAACTAGATAAAATAAATCAAAAGCTGGTTCAATCCATGCCAGGCGGAATTCTAGATTATATGTTTATGCTGATGCAATGAGTGAAAAATTGCGAAGAAAATTTCCAGGTGGCGGATAGATGCTTTCAGTTAATGCGAGTACTTATGCAGTACACATCCTTTTTTCCAGCAGATTGTACTTCCGATGATTTCTTATGCCTTTACATAGTGAATTCCCTATGATTTTTGTGATAAAAATTTTCTGCAGGAAAACATCATGTTAGGATTTTCTTATGTGGTCATTTATTTGTTAAAATCTGATGTCAAAAACAGGTGGTGGTTTCTCTGGGAAGTGGACCATGGGATCAAATATTTGGTGGTGGAAACTCCCCAGCCATTGCTATTGGAGCACTCGCTGCCTTTGCTGCTGGAATTATAGCCATCTTGGGTATTCCTCGATCAGGAGTTCAAAAGCCCATGGTCTTCTCATGAGGTATTCTTTTTTTGCCTATTTTTTGGATGTTGATAAAACTCAAAATGTTAACAGGCAGCAAAAATTTGTTGTCTACCAGTTTCCTCTAACATATTGCTTTCCCATAATGCAATTTAAAGGCCTTTTTTTTGTGGCAATTTCATCTGATCAGTTGTCAGCATAGTCCATGAGGTGGATCTGAGAGAAGTTGCTCTCAATATGCATATTGCGAGTCCGAGTTTCTTTGAAACAGGAAATTTCATGGACGATTTGAATCTTTGGGTAGTTTTTAAGAATTTTTCTTAGCCAACTACAGATCTCTTCTACTTAAAAAATGCAAAAGACTCGGTGGATAGGCGTGTCTGTTTACAATACATTCAACATGTATTAGGAACGGTGGAAAACATGCATATGTAAAGCAATGGTCACACGAAATGGCAACTCACAACATGAAATTGCAACTCACAAGTAGGGAAACAGATATTATAGCTGTTAGTGAATGATGGGTGAGACAAGCCATCTAAATTTGAGGAAGAATTTCTCCAAATGAAAAAAAGTTCTCCTTTTTCCATGGGAAAGAAAGTAAAACCCTGGAGTGCTCCCAATACTACTCCCTCACCAACCAAGATAAGTTGCTGCTGATTGGGATTTATTCCTGATGGAAAAATATTCATTTTCCAAAGGTTACACTGATTGGCTTTTGGTGGTCCTAGCATGATGTATTCCAATCGCATGCATTTTGTGCCTGAGTTTTCCATGTGAATGTGGTGAGTTGTGCTTGGTGGCGAACAGTTAGTATGTGAGTTGTGCTGATTGAAACCCTGATGGGGACATGTCTCTTATGCTCTGATATTTTGAAATGCTTCATTGATTTTTATGGACGATCTACTTTGTGATAATAATTAATTATTTCTTGTCATTGGTTGTGTCTGAACCTTGGAATAAATTCTTGTGTTTATTGCAGTTATCAGTATCTATGAAAGCCTGTTTTGCTTTCAATGCCTCCATACAATGCTTTCTCATAAGGCCTTGGAATCATTTAAAAGACCTGCCTCAGGTAAAAATTGTTTGAGCTAATTACTGTTAACTAGTAAATGAAGACATGGCAGAAGACTTGGAAAAGTTTGCATGGCAGTAGCATTACTATATCATCATTGGACTTATTTGCTCTGAAATACATGAGAATAGTTTTGGAAATACTTGACCTGTGCTTCAGACACTAGAATGCGTGCATGTGCATGTTAAAAAAACTAGGCGGGCGCTTTGAGAAAAAAGTGCTGGGAGTGTAACACATCATGGGGACAATGTAGCTTACCTGTGCAAAGATCAGCAATGCATACAAAAATGGCATCCGGATAAAAACTGATTTTCATGTTGACATGTGTGGTTTTTGTTAATCAACACAAATCGCATCCAGCTAAGAACAGATTAGCATGCTGACATGGTGGTTAGAGGCAGAGATTTCTTGGTATCTCCTACCAGTGACTAATTCTGAAATTAAGCATCAACCTTTTTTCAGGAAAGAAAGAGGCAGGGTGAGGAGGATGGAATCTGTGAATTTGTTCGAGTTTCTAGAGGAGTATAATCTTTATTAAATGTCAAATCCTGGAAGGTCGTGTCGCTGTTGCATATCCTTTTCCTCCACATTGAAACTTGCATTTGGCGTTGTATTTGGTTTTTCTTTTTTTATTACTATTACTATTACTATTATAATCCCAAGAAAATTCTGTTTGAATTCCCACTATGACAACAACAACTTGGTGTAAAATGATAAATGTGAAAGGCGTTGGCATCGCCATGTGATCCTAAATAATGTCAATTTCTATGTCCACAATCCGGGGGGGGACATTTTTTTAAAACCCCACTTTAGGATTCTAAATAGGTTTTCGTTCAGATTATCACACACTAATTTTTGTCCACTGGTACCAATCTTATGACACGTTGCTCTCATCAACAGCAATTTATTGAGCTGGAGACACATGGAATCTGACATGGGTGGGTATGGATTTCAGAGAACTAATATCTTATGCAGGGAAACCGAGGGAAACTGATTCTTGAAGCAGGTCAGTCTGTGGAAAAGGCAAAAAAAGTTGAACTCTATTTGTTTGGGAGGGTGATGGTGGTAGGGCTGCTGCTTCTGTTGCCTCACAGACACAGCCAAGGCTCTCTCCTACAGAGAGACAGTCTCGTTTCTGTTGTGGGAAAAGGGATACAAATTAAATGGTTGCAATTGGAGCACGTAATTGTCTCTCAATGTTCCCTTCCTTCCATCTGCCGGTTCTCCATACAGCCATCTACTGTCATCTCCATTAATCTCGTGGTCCCATTTATGACACAGTATCCACCTCCACATATCGTGAAGAAGATAACCTTTTTAAAAGAAAACAAATTATATTTGTTAAAGACAGAGCAAACTATTATATCCACTGGATTTGACTTAATCCCTTGGAAGCCCCTCCCAAAACCCACCTCTTTGTTCATCGGTTAAATCCCAAGTTATCTCCACAAGCATGGCATGCTTGTTTGTGTCCCCTTAATTCCATCACATGGCTGGTGTCTCAAGCCCAGTGCATCCCTCTCAATTCCAGCGATGTCCTCGATCATCCAACGCTGTTACCTGGACGGTGCAAGGACGATCCCTCACTCCTTAAGACAACTTGAAAATTACATGATTTTGTGGAGTTAGGAGGATCTCTACAGATCTCTTGGAAATTTGATTTTGTGGAGTTAGGATCTCTATAAATCTCTTGGTATACAGAGATTGACCGTCTATTTAACCGTCTATTTAAGAATAGATTAGAACGCTCATGGGAGGATTAGGATCTCTTCAAAATCTGTTTCGACACAGATCTCAGCCCATCTCTTTCCCACTTTCCGAAGAGCGAAACTCCCACCACAAGTTGGTATTATTTTATTATACCTCCCCACAACGCCTTCCCTCCTCCACCGATCTCAACTCATGAGCCCAAATGAAACAAGTTAGAAGAGAGAATCCAGATAAGATGGGGCCTGAGACAGAGTTTGCATTAGCGTGTCACCTCCCCACTTGGGCAAATAGCCAAGCGATGTTTTCATGTTCAAGTGTTTGCAGACAACAGAGATCATGGTCCGAGTGAATTTTACCACATGGGGTGTGCAAACTGCAACGACTGGATCATGCCATCGATGGATGCCTTAGAACATGCAAGCATTTCTCTGCCCACAGGAGAAATATACCATTATGCCCCCGTCACTTCAGAAAATAGGCGTATTTGCTCCTCCATCCAGTACCCCGTCCACTTGGCAGCGCAAGATAAAGTCCTTTATTATCCCTTTCATGTAAAGAATAAAAAACACTAGATGGATGAAGGGTTTAAAAAGAATATTATCCGCTTAAAGCAAAAAGGTCTGATCAGCCAAAATAAAGTCCACCATAACAAAAGGTAGTCCCCCATTATCACTTAGCAAACAAACATCCATGGACAAACGGGCTGTGGCGGTTAAAAACAAATTAATCCACCAATCACCACCCATTTGACCATCTTAATCACGATAAGACCTCCTAAGCCAGAGCTGTTTGCTTCCCCTAATCCTCGAAAGCGGAATTTTATTTTATTAACAACTAATTACCTCAACTGTGCTGTGAGAGAGGCTTTAAAAGAGTAAAGAGTCGGCCCCCACTAGCACTCAAGAATCCAGTATCGCTTTTTAACAGCATTTTCTCTTCAAAATGTTGACACGTTCCTTCCCAGACAACAGTAGGACCCAAGCCCCTCGAGTATATATAGAGCCACAATTCTTGCAAGCAGTATTCATATTCAAACCCCCACAAAGCAAACAACAAAGCCTGCAGCACTTGGGAAGTTGTAGGACTCCCCCCCCCCCCCCCAGCCGAGCTTGCTTGCTTGCTCATTAACATTTGCTCTTGAGGTTTTTTCTTTTTTTGTCAGAGAAATATGTGCAATCCAACCCCAGCTAAACCATCCTCATTTCTCTGTACCAAGAAACCTCAGTTCAGTAATAAACCAAACAAAACTATGGATCCTTACGCCGATGATGATCAGAAAGAACAGTTACATGGATGGCCAACTCCTTCTGAGGTAACAATAATAATCTATTTTCATTTGCTATCTAACTACATGAACATATAAGCAAAGATGTACCGATGATCTGTCAAGAAACAAGACAACAGCACACATCGTTTCTCATTTCCTTTTTGTTTTTGTTTGCTTAACTTTCAGGCCTTGCAAGAAATCAAAGAAATAGCGAAGATATCTGGCCCAACAGCAATGACTGGTCTTGTTCTGTATTCAAGAGCGATGATCTCCATGCTTTTTCTTGGCTATCTTGGGGAGCTTGAACTTGCTGGTGGCTCACTCTCTATAGGTTTCGCCAACATCACTGGCTACTCTGTGCTCTCTGGTTTAGCTATGGGAATGGAACCCATCTGTGGACAAGCTTATGGAGCAAAACACTGGAAGATACTTGGCTTGACTCTTCAAAGAACTGTTCTCCTCCTCCTCTCCACCTCTGTTCCAATATCCTTCATGTGGCTCAACATGAAGAGCATCCTTTTATGGTGTGGTCAAGACAAAGAAATATCTTCAGTGGCCCATACTTTCATTCTTTTTTCCATTCCTGATCTCTTCCTTCTTTCACTTCTTCACCCGCTAAGAATCTATCTCAGGACGCAAAGCATTACATTACCGATAACTTACTGTTCAGCCATCTCTGTTCTTCTCCATGTCCCTTTGAATTTCCTTCTTGTTGTCCATTTCAAAATGGGAATTGCAGGAGTGGCGATAGCCATGGTTTGGACCAATCTCAATCTCTTTCTCTCACTCGCTTCTTTCATTTACTTCTCTGGTGTATATAAAGATTCATGGGTTTCTCCGAGCATGGATTGCCTTAGAGGATGGTCATCTTTGCTAACTCTTGCTGTGCCCACTTGTGTTTCTGTTTGCCTTGAGTGGTGGTGGTATGAGTTCATGATAATGCTATGCGGACTACTTATTAACCCAAAAGCGACAGTAGCTTCAATGGGAATTCTTATCCAGACAACGTCGTTAGTCTATGTTTTTCCATCATCTCTAAGCCTTGGAGTCTCAACAAGAGTTGGAAATGAGCTAGGGGCCAACCGCCCGGCAAAAGCCCGCATTTCCATGATTGTTTCCCTGGTATGTGCGGTCGCTTTGGGCCTTATGGCCATGCTATTCACAACATTGATGAGGCATCAATGGGGCAGATTTTTCACTAATGATGCTGAAATCCTAGAGCTAACATCAATAGCATTGCCAATTGCTGGGCTTTGCGAGCTTGGAAATTGCCCCCAGACAACTGGTTGTGGGGTTTTAAGAGGGAGTGCTAGGCCTACCATTGGAGCAAATATCAATTTAGGTTCATTTTACTTGGTGGGTATGCCAGTTGCAATGTTTCTGGGGTTTGTGGCTAAAATGGGGTTTGCAGGACTCTGGCTCGGATTGCTTGCAGCTCAAGCTTCTTGTGCCTTGTTGATGCTGTATACTCTATGCACAACAGACTGGACGGTTCAAGTAGAGAGAGCAAGATTGCTCACACAAACATCTGGAGCGTCTACTACTCCAACATTACCAATATCATCATCCAAGCCAGAAGTTATGGCCACTAAGGAAGCTAACAGTAACAAGGCTAATCTTGAAGACATATTGTGCATTAATGATGATCTTGTGAAGTCAGCTTCACTTGAAACAGACCCACTGATATCCACAACACAAACCGTGCATTAATTAGACTTCTACACTTGAATTCCTCATTTTTGCCCCACTCTTCAGAAGCTTGTGTGAATTTTATTTATTAGACTTCCCATTGATTTCCCACTTGTACTGTAGAACCAACTTTCTTTTCTTATCTTTCATCTCCTTTTTCTATTTTTCTTTTTTCTTCTCCATGATGTATTATTAATAACATGGTAGAATAGACTACTACATACTTTGAAATTATTTAAGCTCTCCACATTGTCAAGTTGAGAGGAAAAGGAGAGAGGGAGAGAGAGAGAGAGAGAGAGGAAGAAAAAAGGTTTAATCTGTCGGTTGTTTTTGAAGCGTGGAGGGGAGAGAGAGAGGATCTTGCTTAACTTTCTTGCTGTTGCCTTCCATATAAGGTAACAACCTAGGCTGCCTAAAATGGAAAAATTAGCGTAATACCCTCTGAGTTTTGTCCAAAGCACGCACACTCTCT
>Ga0325414_1002143_pt1 | contig 19744 bp, 10 predicted proteins | sample PopdelMetagenome_8_FD_206183 | JGI IMG/M metagenome (GOLD analysis project Ga0325414, IMG submission 206183) | Populus deltoides microbial communities from Bellville, Georgia, United States - Leaf-PdKOR-R3 | ecosystem: Host-associated > Plants > Phyllosphere > Phylloplane/Leaf | place: USA... | reverse complement strand
AAATAAAATAAGTAACAATTAAAAGTATAAGGATCAAATTTGATAGATAAAAAATTTCAATTAAAAAATGATAAAGGAAAAGCAAATAACAATTATAAAAATGAGAAACAAAATTAATATAAAAATTAACTTCTAATTGATGAAATTGAAAAAAAAATATTCAAAAAAAATATAGCAATCAAAATTTTGATGATCAAATTTGATATAACCAGCAAATAATATAATATTTCAAAATTTTTCACAACTTTCAGAAAGTGTTTTCTGCACAAAATAAAAGGAAAAAACTTTCATGAAAACTAAGCCAAATTTTTATTTGATTGGAAAATATTTTTTATTAACCGGAAAATTTTTTTCATTGATCAATTTTTTTAATAATAAAAAAACATAAAAAAAAATTCAAAAAATAATTTTTAAAAATTAGTTTTCAAAAAAAAAAAAAACAGACTTACCTTTTATTATTAAGTTATATAAATATTTGATTGAGACATGAGTGGTCTGATAGCGGACCAGACATCTAATATATATAAAAACAATTTGCTGCTGTTGGGTTGGATGTTTCGAAAACAGCCAAGAAATCTGCTAATTCCAAGGTGCCCCGCTTTTCCTTTTATGAACCGATATCAATGCCCACCTGCTTTTCTTTTCCCTTCATGCGTTCTTTTGAATCACAATTCGAGATCCACTTTAAACACGTGAGCATTGAGCATTTCTTAATTATTAGTAAAAGTACTATTGATTTTTAAATTGAAGCTCTTATGTTAATATTTCCTGGAAATACTATTTTATTTAATTTAATCTATCCTTAAATCAAAACAGGATTCAGTGAAATTGTTAACCTAAAAATGTCACGTGTTAGCAACGTTGGGAGATTAAAAAAATCCTTCCCAGCAAACAAAAACCCGTCAAAATTGATATTTTACCCTTCTCTCTCTCTCTCTCTCTTTTTCTCTGCGATTCCAGCAAGAACCACGGTCAATCTGTCTCTCTGTCTGCAAATTTAGCAAGAACCACCACAAAATATGGTAATTAATGGACGAAAAGATAGTAGACTTAACAGAAAGATTAATGGCGTCTCGATCAATAATTTCAAATATTAATTTAGTATTAGCCAATAATTGAGGTGATTCTGTACAATTTTGCCATGCAACCAAGAAAAAAATATCTTAATTATCAGTAATAATATAAAAAAAAATAAACTAGAAAATCCTTGGAGGTCGGCCGACGACTTTTTTCTCGAGCTCTTCGCCGAAGGGATCAAAGGCCCAAGAAGTAAAAGATATTATTGCTTGGGCTGTAGTGTTTCCGTGAAGTTCAATCCAGCTTGTGTCACACTACTGTTATGAAATTCAATTTCTCAAGTTGTATGGGCGCCCAGTTTTAAGATACCCTATAATTAGTAATCGGGGTAACTGGGCCATTTTAAATCGGGGATCTAGAGAAAGATTTTTTTTTGGTAATCATATGGGATTAAAATGGTGTCGTTTTGAATAGATTTTTAAAAATATTAAATTGGATTTTAACTGGATTCACAAATTAAACCGTGTCAACTCCTAGTTGATTTTTTTAAAAATGCAACATAAACTAGGAATAGATTTGACCAAGTCAAGTTTAATAACAGTAAATAATAATTGAAAGGACTAATCTTAAATTAAAAAAAATGTTAAAAAAAGGGAAAATGAATTTAGAAGATATTATTGCTAATTTTCAATGGGTGTTTTCTTGTTTTATTTTGCTTGAAGATCGAAACCTAAATCTCGAGATGGGGCTAGATCAAAATCCCCCTTGACCTGTTAACATTTAGCTGTGCATGTATTGATATCCAACCCAAAAAATATAAAATGACGAACATAAATACATGTAGAGTGGTGGACAAGAGAAAAATTCCATCACTTTATCGCTTCCAAGTTTCGATCTCCCATCAAATGGTACATAGTCAAATGGTGATGTCAACCTAACTCAAATTTTTATTTAAATAAATATTAATATTGAATTAATTAAAATAGAAAAATCTAGTAAATTGATTTGGGACGAAATTGACTTAACCAAACTCAATTAAATCGAATAATTAATCTGGATAACTATTGACTCGATTCATTTTACGGGTCAAACCCCGAACAAGGTGATACAACTATGGGTTCCGTACCTTTCTCCTGAGAACTATTTCTTTTTTTTCCTGCTTACAGAGAGATAATTATAAGTGAATTTGTGTTTCATTACTGAAACCGATTAATTTCACAACGGTGCCTCTTTGCCATCGCCTCACAGCCGTCAGCTACACAATCACGCAGGACACTCTATTCATTTCAGGAGCCAAACCATTCTCATGTCCAGACTATTCCACAATTCATAAAAGCAACTAGATACACGTCAGTGCTCATGTCATCTGCCCGCTCTTTTTTCTTCAGAACTCTCTTATAAATCACAACAGCTAGCCTCCTTGATATTTCACTAACTATAATTTTCCGTCTCTTTATCGATTATCCGATAACAAAATGAGCTGCTGGTGGGCTGGTACCCTTGGCAATAACCGGGTAATTAAAACACAACTCCGATATCTTTTGCCCCTGTTTAATTTATTTTACTAGAAAATATGTATGATTCTGTTAATGTATGTAGCATCTGAATGGTGTTGGGGTGTTAATTCTTGCAGAAAAAAATTGATGACGATGACGGGGCATCACGGGACTACAAGAGTGTGGCGCTGGTGGTGGGTGTAACAGGAATAGTTGGCAACAGTTTGGCTGAGATTCTTCCACTTGCGGACACCCCTGGCGGTCCATGGAAAGTCTATGGTGTTGCTCGAGGTAAGCGGCCTAACTGGAATGAAGACAACCCAGTGGAGTACATCCAGTGTGACATTTCTGACAGGAACCAAACACAGTCAAAGCTCTCACTGCTGACGGATGTTACTCACATCTTTTATGTTACCTGGGCCAATCGAGAGACGGAGTCTGAGAACTGCAAGATAAACGGCCTAATGTTCCGCAATGTTCTCGAGGCTGTTATCCTTAATGCTCACAATCTCCGCCACATCTGCCTCCAAACCGGCACCAAACACTACGTTGGGCCCTTCCAGTTCTTCGGCAAGATTGAAGCCCATGATCCGCCCTTCACTGAGGATCTGCCTAGATTGGAATTCCCCAACTTTTACTACACTCTGGAGGATATTCTGTTCCAGGAAGTGTCAAAGAAAGAAGGATTGACTTGGTCTGTTCACCGACCTGACAACATCTTCGGGTTCTCGCCTCATAGTTTGATGAGTATTGTTCGCACTCTTTGTGTTTACGCTGCTATATGCAAGCATGAGGGAACTCTAATGCGGTTTCCTGGGGTGAAAGAGGTTTGGAATTGTTACGCAATCGCCTCAGATGCTGATCTCATCGCGGAGCATGAAATTTGGGCGTGTGTGGATCCTAGTGCCAAAAACGAAGCATTTAATATCCACAATGGAGATGTGTTTAAATGGAAGCATTTGTGGAAGGTTTTGGGAGAACAGTTTGGACTAGAGGAGTATGGGTTTGTGGAGACAGAGGAGAGGATAAGCTTGGCAGAGACGATGAAAGAAAAAGGAGCAGTTTGGGAGGAGATAGTAAGGGAGAATCAGCTTCTGCCCACCAAACTGGAGGAAGTGGGGGCGTGGTGGTTTGTCGATTTGATATTTGGCGGGGAAGCTTCTATACCTAGCATGAATAAGAGCAAAGAGCATGGGTTCCTGGGGTTTAGGAATTCCAAGAAGTCGTTCATTTCTTGGATAGAGAAGATGAAGGCTAGCAAGGTAGTGCCTTGAGAGAAACTTGGGCATGATGGCTTTCGTTGGTAATGTGATTTTTGTACAAAAATAAGAACCATGTAGATTGTACCGTGGGGACAATGGGGAGAAACAACGTTGTATCATGTGTTGAGAACAGTCAGTCTGTTTTGAACTCTACTAATAAAAGAATGTAGCATAGTCTGTTCATGCACCATTACACCCTTCTAAAGAAATTTCCTGGTGTCAGATCTAAGCTTCCGGGCCGTTTTCTACACTGTTTGGAGCTGAAAACCATAAAAAATGATGTTTTCAAGCTTGAAAGGCAAAAACAAACACGTAGACAAACGGACACTATTTGCCTAGAACCAAGTTAAGCGAGATAATCTGCACACTGTTTCCCCTCTATTTTTTCGGAAACATCATCACATAATTTGCTGGATTGGTAATTAAGGAGACAGTTCATTTCTTCATGACAAGAATTCTCATGGATTGCTCGTGTTTCAGGCCCAAACATAAGACAACCAGGTCTCCACCTGGGCACCTCACATCCTTTGGAAAAACTTAACCCGACAATCTTGCTTAAATCACTTCGGTTTGGGGACTTTTGGGCTTCAGGTGTACCGAACAAGCCCAGAAAAATAAGATGCCATCATGGCATCAGCTATGAGCTACCACTACTACAATGTTAGATCACACGTGAATGACCAGACTTTGGTGTTAGCGCGCACGTGACCAACCAAGATCAAAACCTAACCCCGTCCATTTTTATAAATTACTTGCACGACTCCCTTGGATTCCCATGTGCAAAATGGCTGGGCAGAAAACTTTCACTCTCTCACAGGTGGCCCAACACAGATCCAAAAAAGATTGCTGGTTTGTCATCAACGGCAGAGTAATCCTCTCTTCGGAAACATATACTCCTATATTTTTCCGTTTATGTTTTGCGGGTAATGAAGTTGTTTCGTTTTAACAGGTACTCGACGTGACAAAGTTCTTGGACGAGCATCCAGCAGGAGGAGAGGTGCTTGTAGAGGTTGCAGGAAAGGATGCGACGAGGGAATTCAGTAACATTGGACACAGCAAGGAAGCCCAAAACTTGCTCCTGAAGTACCAGGTTGGTGTTCTTCAGGGTCACGCTTTCAATGAGGCAGACAAGAATGCTTCTTTCGTGGAATCCAAGCACAAAGAAATGAGTGCCTTTGTGATCAAGGATGATAAAATGCCCAAGTATCAAGTTTTTCTTGAGTTCGTCCTGCCATTAGTGTTTACTGGTTTCTACTTTGGTTACCGGTATCTTTAAGAGTTGTCTGTCACTTGATCAGCAACTACCTCTGTAAGGCTTATCGTGAATAAAATGTATCAGGAACATTTCCTCTCCTCGCATTTTTTCACTCATCTTGAGAGGCTCCCTTTAAGCACATAATCTAGGTGATGTCCAATTGTAGTCTGATAGTTCTAATACCCCCACTTCATGAACATATATTTAAAGGTGATTATTTTTAGTTCGGTTCAATTTTCACATGAAAAAACTAATCAAACCAAAATTATTATTTTTTAAAATTTAAAACTGAAATCAGTTCAAACCGATTGGTTTTGGTTTGGTTTCTGTTATTTAAAAACCGGTAAAACCAAGACGCAAATCTCGTTTCTATTGTTTAAGAACTTGTTTCAGTTTACATGAACAAAACATGATTGAATTCTATTTAAAATATAAGCAAAACCAAAGTTGTAAATTACAACATAATAAAAAAAAACAAAAACCCACAAAATATCAAGAAAAATAAAAACTAGAGATCAATTGAGATTGGAAGGAAAACAAATCTACTCATAATGAATGAGTTGGATCCAAATGAAAGCTCAAATTTATACTTCTGTCAAACCTTAGTCATTTTGATGAAAGCTCAAATTTATACTTCTGTCAAACCTTAGTCATTTTGAAGAAGCAATTAAGCAAAGGCATCGTCATTCTGAAGAAGCAATGAAGTTCATGAATTTATTAACAGGAAGAGAAGAGAATGTGATGAAGAAAATAAAATGCAGGGATAAACTAGATAAGAGTCAAAGAGAGAGAGAAAATGAAGGGAGCTACGAGCGTTGATTTAGGTTAATGATTATAAAAAGGCGAGGGAGCTGCGGTTTAGGTTAGTGGTTATTTATAGTCTCTTTTATCTTTTCAAAATTATAGTTGAACCGATTCAGTTTATTCCAGTTCAATCGGTTTCAGATATTTAAAACCGAACCGAACCAGAAATTATTTTGGCTTTTCTAATCGGGTTAATTTAATTTTTTTTCTCAGTACGGTTTTTTTTTTATTATATTTTTTTAGTTTTTTGGGTTTTTTGCTCATATCAAATGAAAAATTCCTAAGTAGCTTTGAAAGAGAAAAGAGAACTGTTTTTTACCAAACTGTAAAAATACTACACCAAAGTGGCTTTGAGAAAAAAAGATGTGTTACAGGATCAGATGGCACTTGAGAAATGTTCCTGGCCAACTTTCTCCGCCATCTCTTGGCTCTTACAATTATACAACATAATCAAAAGTTTTAAGAGGAAGAGCGAAATGGTGGTCAGGAAGGGGAAAAAATGGGTGAGCAAGGGGTTTATTTACAGAAATAATACTGGCTACTGCATAACAGGAGAACACATACCTATACTGAACCAGTCACCTGATAATAATGAAAAGCTCTTGTTCTCTCAAAAACATCTTTCCGCATTTCACCACTGTGATGCCCTCCGAGCCATTTATTGCCCCAGGCTGTAACTTGTAGGATGAACAGAACCTTAAATTGCACGTAGCACAATTAAGACTGCAGACAAACCAATAAACATAAGCTTCTATAAACCAATAAACTCATACTCAAATTCTTTATCATCCAAAAACTCTTTATAAAAGAACCAAAAGAAATAATACTGTCTTCACGAGTTTTGTTTTCCTCATTTTATAAAATGATAGTTTACCATAATTTTACGATTTTTTTTTTGTTCACAATGAACAGTTATTCATAACAATATTACTACAGTTACAGGTGGTTTGAATGCTTTTATTCACTTATCATTCCACTCAAAATTATGTCAGTTGCATTGTAAATATTGGAAGAAAAACAAGGGAAGCTTCGTAGCTTTATTTGCATATCAGTTCAACCTTGTTTACACCTGTTTATACCAAATTACTATTGACCAAACTCAATCCAGTGCTAAAGAAGCAACACAGAGCAGTGCAAAAAAGGCAACAAACTACTCTGAACGATGACCGACTTCAAAATAAAGCAAAATCCCAAAAGCAAACCTATGATGGCTCATTTGTTTCTCCTTTTCAGTTTTTTTTTTTTTTAAACTTTAGCAAAAGCATTCCCAAGTGCACACCCAATTAAGAAAATTACATGATTCAAATAGAAAGTCCTTAAGTTGATAGACAACTATGATCATCATTTGATGCAGCAGCTTCTAATTTCTACCTGAACTATGCATTACCTATTCATCTAATGAAATGAATTAAATGCCTGATAGCAAAATGCAACGACCAAAAATTAACAACAAAGAACATAAAGTAATAAACATCATATATACCACATCATCTCATCTTGTTGCAATCTTGAGATTTTTTCCAATCTAATCACACTCTTAAAATAATTGTCAAGCTACATGCATCCAGTAATTATTTTAAGTCAATCAATTTATATATATAACCCAATTGCTGTAAAGCCTAGAGTGCTTGTTGGAAATACAACTACAAAATGAAGAGTGGCACATTTGTAGCAACATATATAACCCCACACATGCAACAAAACAAGATTTGTACGAATCTAAATAGCTCACCAATTAAGCAAAAGAGAAAAACAACTGACAAGGCTGCTTGGACAGGCCGACTATATTGCATTTGATACTGGGACCGTTGAAGTTGGCGCTGCATAGCTCCATACCAGCCATAAATTTGCTTGTCATAACATTCATTATAACTATCCAGGCAACTCTTACTTTTCTCATAGCATGCATCTATGCCCTATACAAAAAGTTAAGAATACCCATTTATATTAATTAACGATGACAGAAACATAATAAGAAAATCAAGAAGCAAATCCCAATCAACAAGTCAAATAGAATAGAAATACACCAACCCTAGTTAACTGTGAAGATTGCAATGGTATTGTATCAGATTCTTGTTGACGATCCATTGCCTTCCATTTCCGAACTCCATTCTTTGGCCAGTTGAATTTAGAAACAGATTCCATAGAAGATACGATTCCAGACAAACTAGGTACCTTTCGTGGGGGTCGTGGGACGGGGGCCTTCTCATTACAAGGATCAGACAGGCAAACATCTTCAGCTATAGCAATTTTCCACGCACCAATATCAGCACTGGCACTAGCCGTCCTCCTATGCCCATGCAACTTCTCGTCCCTGGGCTCCAAGGAGGAGCACATGACCAAATTAGTCAAGTTCTTTGAAGAATGGGGGGTAGACTCTTCACCTCCTTCTTGTGTCATCCCACTTTTCATGACATGATTTTTTGATATATTCTCTCTAGATGTCGTTGGTGGCCCTGACAAAAACAATGCAAGTTCATTGCACTCCCCTTCATCCAAATGCACCCAAGGCAATGAAGTCTTGCCCTCTGAAAGGGCACATTCCTTTAACGAATTTTCTATTCTTAAAATATGATCTTCGATCGCGACAATAAAATCACGATGCCTGTCTCTCGCATCATCAACAGAGCTTTTGACATAACTCGACCCGACAGCCCGAGCAAACTCCTCTAACTGCATTGAGTTTTCCCACCCGAGATCAAATTAAACTCAACTAAGCTGATTAAAACAGAACATTCAATAAAGAGTAGAGGGAGAGATGACCTGCCATTTGGTGGTGCCTAGCGCAGTATGTAGGTCCCGACATAGTTGCTCGGAATCCCACATGCTAGATTCCTCTTTCTTTGAATGAATCCATGTTCTATACGTTGATTCCATCCTTCATATAGCATACAAATTTAACAAAAAAATATATCAAAAAAAAAAAACGTCAATAAGACAGGCATACCCCCTCAAAACAACTAGCTTTAATCAAACCTTAAAGGATAGAATAAAAAAAAAAAATTGCCTTCGCTTCCTAGAAGTACGAAAACAATAATTAATCAAATATTGTGTTGTTTCACCTAAATTTTTTAGTACCACAAGCGAAACTTAAGAGGCAAGGTCAGAATCTCTCGTAAAAAAAAAAACTAGATTTAATCAGGAAAATATGAAAATCTCTAATAAAAAACTAAATTTAATCAGGAAACAAATAATAAAAATTCAAATCTCTCATGAAAAAACTATAAATTAGCTAATATTAATTAGAAACGGTACCTGTCTGCTGATTCTTGAACTTCCTCAGCCGCAGAGAAGAACGGATCCTTCTCCCACCGATCAAAACTTGAAGCCATTAAAAAAAACAAAATTAATAAAAGAAAAAAAAACCCTAACTTGTAGATTCTGTGAGTATTAAGCTTCTTCACAGCATTTGAATGAAGATGCGGATCCAAAGCAATCTAAATATTTGCGAGAGAGAGGAGGGGGGGGGGATGCTTTTTTTTTAATGATTTTAATTGTGTTTGATTGGAGCCACGGGATTTTAACAAATAAACTGCATCGACGACCGAGGTTATCTCTGTACTCGAATGGTTAGGCTGCCGCGGAGGAGAGTGTCATTTCTGAACGATGACGTTTCAACGCGGGCAGTTTAATCAAACTGCGGTCAAAGTTGGTGGATTTATTTGGGATATAAAATATGGCAAACGTCATTACACTAGCGCCAAATTAAGAGTAAGAACTTTACCATGCAATCGGACTGTTTTGCCAAATCTCCTTATCCGTATTAATTTGTTGCTGTACAGACAAGTTCTATTGCTTTTGATTTTTTCAAGGAAATTCATTCAGATAATACAATAATTGTCGTAATTGATCTAGAAGAATTTGAGTAACTGGGTTGTTCGATTAACTCCAACGTTATCAGATAAATTCGAATTAATTATTTTTATTAAAATAATATTTTTTATTTTTTTTAGAATTAATACTAGTTTAATCATGTCTAATGAAATGCTAGCACTAATAAAAAAAACAAATTCAATAAAACCTATACAATTTCATGGAAGTAAGATGAAATTGATCTTTTTTAATTTAGCAGTTAGTTTATTGGATTAGCTTGTAGATTATTAAATTAATCTAAATCAATTATTTTTATTAAGTGATATTATTATGTGTTTTAAATTACTTAAAATAATCCCAACTAAATTTGACTGGGCTACTAGATCATCAAAAGTCAATTACGTTTGAATAAAATGTCTAATCGATGAAAAATAATTTTTTTAGAAAAATAATCGATAAAACCTATATAGTTTTAAGGAGGTAAGATGAAATTGATTTTTTTTTTTTCCTTTTTTTTCAGACCGATATTCATAATCAAAAGGCAAAAGCCCAAGGCCGAAGTGTAGATTAACTAAGAAAAATAAAGAGCCCCCAATTACGTTCGAAATCGGGCTAAGCCCACACAAGAAAACCATCAGCTCCAGCCCACCAAACCAAATTGAGGAACCAGAAACATACCTGATTATGCCACGTAGCTCTCATCTTAGCCGTCAGACTCACCGGGAATTCCAAAAGAAAAGCACCTCCATTTCTTAAAACGTCTCTGGACTCTGGAGCAGGGTTTCACTATTATCGCGCGCAGCCATGGACGAATTCGAAATTCTCTGCGAAGCAGCGAAGAACGGCGACGTAGACAAAGTTAAATCTCTCATAAACTCAGGAATCGACGTTACTTACTTCGACAGCAATGGCCTCACTCCTCTCATGCACGCCGCCAAGCACGGCCACGCCGCTATCGTCAAGGACCTCCTCGAAGCTGGCGCACCGTGGAACGCTCTCTCTCCTTCCAATATCTCCGCAGGAGACTTCGCCATGGAAGCTGGCAACCAAGACGCCTTCGAAACTCTCCTCAACGCTGGTACGATAAAAAAATTTATCTTGGCTTCCTCTTTAATCAACTCCAATCGTAATTAATTAAAACAGCTTCGGTTTCGTTATAATGACTAAAATAACCTCTAATTGAACAGGGATTCAGTCTGAGTTAATATTAGGAACAATTGCCAGGAAAGAGAAGTCAAATTCTGGTTATGGTGAGAATTACTTAGAAGATAGGGTTAGTTTTAGTGAAGACAAGATAATGGACTCGGATAGCAAGGCGATAATGATGGCTTGGGAGAAGCCATTGATGGAAGCACACGCAAAGGCGGTTTGCTCAGGTGGTGGTCATATACTGAACATTGGCTTTGGAATGGGGCTTGTGGATACAGCTATTCAACAATATAATCCGGCTATGCATACGATTGTTGAGGCGCATCCGGAGGTTTATGAACGGATGATTCGAAATGGTTGGGGTGAGAAGGATAATGTGAAGATAGTATTTGGGCGGTGGCAAGATGTTCTTTCTCAACTTGGAACTTATGATGGTAAATCCACGATGCCTGTTTTAAACATGATTGTGTTTCTATTTATATTTTTGCAAAAGGTTGTGGCATATCGTGATATGCATTGTTATTGTTGTCATTTCAAAGTACCAATGTATAGCTTCTATGATTTGATTTTGTTAGAGAAACCTACATTGCTGGCTAACAGTTTGTTCATAAGTTCATCGTATTGTTTGATGAGAAATTGAGAATGCATACTTTTGCACTGCTTGTTTAACTCACAATAGAGCAGTAATTTATTGTTTAGCTCTTAAGCAGATTCTCTTTGCGAAGATGCACTGTATATCTGAATTTATGTTCATACGAGGAATATAATATGCTGTATTCTTTTGTGGTGTGTGCACGAGACAGGTACTCAGAAATGGTGCTTCCTTTGAATTTAAACCCCATCAACTTCCTAAAGAAAATAACCCAATCCTCATTGTAGATCATCATTTAATGTCAGCATTGAAAAAGTCATACAATGTATCATTGGGAGCATGCAGTGCAAATGGATTCATGTTTGGTCATGAAGTATACTAACTTGAGTTTCAACTTCTCATATTGCTCCACCTTCCTTATAAATCTATCTTGAATAATTCTTATCTACCGGTAGTTTGAGTATGGATATTATTTTGGTCATTCTGTAAAGTCTTAGCAGTGTTGCAGACATAAGGAAAAGTTTCAAGAAGTTTTGTAGCGTCACCAAACTATTTTGTCCTTGCAGGGACTGAAAATTATAGTTATATAATGAAGTGTATTCTTTGAAATGACAGCAGAGCAATTGCGTATTATATAACTTTCTGAAATATGGGCTAAATTTGTGCAGGTATTTTCTTTGACACTTACGGAGAATATTATGAAGATCTGAGGGAGTTTCACCAACACTTACCTGCGCTATTGAAGCCTGGAGGAATCTACTCTTTTTTCAATGGACTTTGTGGAGGCAACGCATTCTTCCATGTTGTTTACTGTAATTTAGTCTCGCTAGAACTCGAGCACTTAGGCTACTCTACACAGTTAATTCCCTTGCCTGTTAAGGATTGTTTGGGAGAAGAAGTTTGGCAAGGTGTGAGACACAAGTATTGGCAGCTTGATACATACTATCTCCCTGTTTCTCAGTCTATCGAGGATTCATGATGTAGCCTTTTCTCCATTTTTTAGAAATCTATAAATTATACTTGACAGTTCAGTTTTGTAACAATTTTATTCATTGATGCAATTTAGGAGTATCCTTCTAATGTCTTGAGGTTGATGGATTGCTCACTGCATTTTGTTAATTTGAGTCTATTTTAGCATTGGAATGCAACCTGCCATTGTTTGATCAAGAATGAACCTTAGGTTATAAGATTATGAAAAATGCATTAGCAACAAAAGTAATTAGTTAGTTAATACTTTTTCTATGATGCCGAAGCCCTGTTAGTGAATCAGTTGAACCAGGCAATTGCTAAATTTGGAGAGTTTTGAAATTTAGATGAAGGTTAATAAGAATTGATATCTGCTTTCGATGTAAAGGAATGACATGGAGGAATTCATGTCGTAAGGTGTCAGAACGGTTGAGTGGCAGGAATATCCACAAATTTTCTTTGTATTAGAACTTAACACTACATTGTGTCTATATTGTACCTCGTATCTCAGTTAAATTAGCTCGAGGGATGTATTTGATGATTTCACACCCCCTCATCTTATTCTTCTTAGGTTGGGCTTTGTAAAATTCCTTTTCCCAGTTAGTTTTTGGGCATATGTTAATTTCACCTAAGCAGTCACAAGAAGTTCAGTGTTGAGCATTTTTGTTCTCCTCGCCTGTCAAGCTCAGTTTGATTTGATGTATTGCTATGCAAACATACTCAAGTCCCTCAATCTCAGTCATGCAGTGTAAATTGTTAAAGGATTCAGATTGAGAGGCACTAAAAGCAACTGGAGAGTCATTTTCAATTCACACAATTCTTTCCATTATCCTCTGTACAATTATTTCCCCCCCTTCTTTTTTATATGCCCTCTGATCACCTCAGAGAGCAATTATGAACGCAACAGCTTGCTGTACTGGAACAGCTGTTAGAACATCAGGGAAGAGATTGAAAATACATACAAATTCAGGCACTTGTCCCGTGAATGACAATCATTTACGGGATTTCTTCAGGATTTCGGATCATGTCCAGCTGAAAGCTATTGGACTGCCCACAACATGCTTCCCATCTGACCACTCCAGGTGAGCAAAGCTGTTTGTACCGGAAGGCATGGATGTAGCAGTGAAAGTCACTGTATAAGTCTTTTTCTCGTATTCTTTAGCAAAGCTCAGGGACTCTGGCTCAACTAGGATCTTAACTGACGGAGTTTTTGAAGTCATGGAAAGCTTGTATGTTGCTGGAGCACCCACATTTGTCAGAGTCCTGGTGTATTTGACTGTACTTGTTACACCAGCTCCGCCCCCTTTGCCTGAAGCAGTTTCTAGTGGAACAGAGAACGATGGGTAATTAAGATCCCCCAGACTGTATTTCTTGCTCGAGTCGCAAGTGAAGTCTTTGTTTGCGATTTGTTTAATGTCAGACGCACTATAGTTTAGAGCACAAAAGAAGTTGATGTAGTCATCAACAGAGGCATCATAGACAAGGCCAGGATCAAGGGCTGCTACTGGATTTACATGTCCTGCTCCAAAATCAAATGGCGTTGATGGTTGTCCCGTAGCCACGTCTAATATGTTTTCCCCATTTTTGTACGTTGCATAGGCTGTGGTCATGAGAGCGGACTTGATGGCTGCTGGACTCCAGTCCTGGTGAGCAGCCTTGATGAGCGCAGCTAATCCACTGACATGAGGACATGACATTGATGTACCCGAAATGATATTGAAGCTCACATGCCTCTTGTCGCTTGTTAGCCCAGTTGGGCCAACTGCCCCGGTCCATCCCGCCAGTATGTTGACTCCTGGTGCTATTAGATCTGGTTTGAGTACTTCTGGAGTTACCAGATTTGGACCTCTGGAACTGAATGCTGCTAACACTGGCGATGGCTCAACTCCAAGCTTTGTGCCTCCAGAAGCAATCGTGGCCATTGGCTTTGGATCAGAGAAGGCATAATTCTTAATTGCATCCGCAGTTCTTTGCCCTACAGTGGATGTGGGTAGAAGATGTGCATCAGCGACTAGCTCTTCTCCATACAGCTCTGTGTTTGCTAAAATCATCCCTAGACCACCAGAATCTCTCACCACCATCCCCTTTTGAACCCTACTATTCAACCCTCGATCACATATCACAATTTTTCCTGCAATTTGTGAAGGAACCAAAGTTCCTGTCATGCAAAGGTTACCGCTTGTTGAATTGCTCACATTACCAGCATAAACAAGTGGCAACAATGAATCAGATAATGGCTTTCCACTATAAAGTGATATGCCTGAGTAGTTCTTTCCATTTCCAAGGCTCACATAAGCTGGGAAATCACGGTCCAACGTTCCAGCACCTACAGTGGTTATCCAAGGAGCAACATTAGTCAAGCTGCCTGCGCTTGGCCCACCATTTCCGGCCGAGCATGAGACAAGAATTCCCTGTGCAACTGCTCTGAAAGCTCCAATCGCTACTGTATCTCGATTGTAATCTGAGATTCCTCCTCCAATGGACATTGAAATAACATTAACGCCATCTGCAACAGCCTTTTCCATTGCTGCTAAAATATCAGAGCTAAAACATCCACCCAACCAACACACCTTGTAAGCTGCTACTCGAGCTTGTGCAGCCATTCCACGCGCTGTCCCAAAAGCATACCCAAAAAGGCTAGCTCCTGAGACAGCTGAACCAGCTGCTGTCGTTGCAGTGTGAGTTCCATGGCCATCATCATCTCTTGGTGACTTCGATTCCATTGTCTCATCGATAGGTCCAAATGCTGCTTCATAGCTTTTTGAGAAATATTGTGCACCTATCAGTTTCCGGTTACAGCTCGATGAATTGAAGTTCTTACCCACCTCGCAAGTACCTTTCCAGGTACTTGGTATGGGGCCAAGCCCTGTGTCATCAAAGCTTTTTATCTCTGGCCAGACACCAGTGTCTAGTACTCCAACGATCACCTCGCTCATGGAGGCAGACGCAGGGGGCACAGCATCGCTTTTCCCCAATCCAAGGAACTCAGGGGAATGAGTTGTGTGCAGCTTGTAAATCATTTCAGGTAGGACAGCTAGAATTCCGGGTTGTTTTTCAAGTAATTCAGCTTCCTCTGGTGTGAGTCGGGTGGAAAACCCATGGATTATGTTGTTGTAAGCGTAAAGCATGTCAGCAGATTCTGATACAGATTTTAAAGATGAATCGTACCATTGAAAATGATCTTCGTAAGTTGCTGCCATCTTGGACATGTCCATGTGAACTATGAAAGTCTTCTTCGTCTGCTGGCTCTTCTCTTCTGCTACCGCGTGTGTGTAACAGCAGCACAGAACCAGAAGTGTGGCTATCAGTTGAAGCCCGAGGTTCAAGTCTTTCACCCTCATGACCTGTCTTTCCATCTTCATGTTGGAGAATTCAGGCAGTATAGTGTTCTACTTCTGACGACTGTTCTTTTTTTTAAATTGCAAGGAGAATAGAAAGTGAGGTTTGCATAGGACAGGGAAAGATTCTCTTGGCTCCAAGGTAGGTCTCCATGAGGTTTATATATATAGCATGATGACAACCGGTTTGACTCAAATGAATTATTGTTTAGAACTCTGAAAAAGATTCGGAGCTATGCAGAGGAGGTTATGAAGCTGATCAAAATTAGCAGTGTTTTATAACTAATAATTTAACCTCTGGAATATCTTCAAATGGCACTACTGTAGTATACTCTAGTTTTGTTTTATCTAGAAACCAATCAAGTTTGAGGATCAATGCTCGAGTAAAAGCATTAAAGTAGGAATGCACGATAATGGCCGATAAAAGGCATAGTTATCGAAACGGGTCCGGGCTTAACCTGACTTAGAAGGCTTTTATAGCAGGTTTTAATTAGATCATTTCAGGATTAAAAAAAATTCATTAAATTTGACTTGGTTGTATCAACCAATCAAACCGGTTCGAACCTGGCCGGGCCATATTCTATATCCATGAGTTACCGGGTCGACCAATTCAATTATTTTCTTACGTGGCATCATTATCTGGATTCCCGAATCTCATTCCAGTTAATGGCCGGCATATTTATCTGTGTTAAAAGGAGAGCTCTAGAGGTGTGATGTATTTTGCCAAAAAAGGTGTTGCATGGGACGCCGAACTTCCAATTCAAAAGGGTGGGATGTCGAAGAAGGATTACGAAATTTCGTGTAACATTCAAGATTCGGAGGCGTTTGCTAGCATTTCAAGTCCAATGTCTTTGGATTTCTCTCAAAGACACTTGAGAAAGTGCCCGATCAATGATATTAATAAGCGCTTAATTCTTGCAGCCAAATGTTTTGTAGACGGATGCAGGTATACATCCATGTCTTAATTCTCCGAAAGCAGTTTGGCCACATGATTTGCAGGTTCTATCTGAACAATCCCACTCAAGAGGATAAATGAGATGGACCTTAGTGGTGGACAGGGATTCGTTCAATCTGTCATTGTTTCTAAACTTTACAGGTCATCATGCATAAGAACAAGTGCTCTTGGGAATCCCTGATGCTTTCAAATTTGTCAGAAATCATGGAATCCTGCGTTCCTTTAACGTAATAATAATATAGCTGCATGCACTTCCACGAACTTTATTGGGAAAATAAAGTTTTCATACAGGACAATCGAAGTGTGTTTTACTAGGCGAAGATTTTTGCTTGGCTACGAAGAACGCCAATCATCAGAGAGCTTCGGCAATTATTTCTGTGATTGCAATTTTTGGTTATCAATAATATATGTTATCCCCATCTGGTTTAGGTGAAAAAGATATGATAAAATATGTGATCTGTTTTTACCCCACACATCACTTCACTTGCAGAAGATAATAATCTGCTTACGTTTAGTGGAAATACCACTAATTGTTCATCTCAATTATATACAGAAAGATTGAAGTCGTGCCCTTTAATCATAGTTTTTACATCCAACTAGGAAACTAAACTGAAAAGTACTACTTTTTTTTTTTAATATTGACTCATCGGGATTTGAACTTGGACTGAATTACTAAAAATCAAGAATTTTACCGTTCAATTCAACTAAAAAAATCAAATCCGAATCAGTGCTTTAATTCCAGATTTTCTAGATGAACATGTCGAATCCAACAAAATTTAACCAGTATCCCTCTAACAACTGTGTTGATGGTCAATTATCAATACCAGATTGTGATGGGTGGATGCCTAGTCACAGGTCAGATTTTGGGGCATCTAGATAGAGTAATGGATGGTGGAGAAACGAGTACTATACGAGAATACTTTAAAGAAAAAAGAAAAGCCAAGAACATTAGGTAATTTTGTGCAATTATCAGAAAGTGATTAGAGGCCCTAAGAAAAAATAGCCTTTTCTTTGATTAGACAATTGAATCGTTGTAGTGTTTAATCACAGCAGAGATCCAAATGGGTGTTCCTCACAATCTTCCAGCCATATTTTTCTTGACAACAAGCTGGAATGGACCACCACCAGCACTAATAATTGCTTTATTGTTTCAGAACTAGGAACAGTTTCTACATGTAAATAATTACACGCTTATCCATCAATCATCCTAACTTGTTAGTCTGCCTTTTGTTTGATTCATGCTTAAATGCGGATTAGCTGTGGAGAAACGGACTGGCACCCAGGTCGAATCAGAATCCTGTTCATTTAGCCTGGGTTTTAAAATTAACAGGGTTAATTCAATATAATCTGATTAGGAATTCGAGTTAATTTATTACATTTTTGTTTTAAATAATCAAAACGCGTTATTTTAGTATTTTTAAAAAAATAAATTAACTCAACAAGCACATAATCTAAAACTTATCCCGAGTAAGGATTAATGCCTCCGGTAAATATAGTGACTGTCAGCAGATATATGTAGCTGCAGATGTACTAGCAGTATATTTTGCGACAGAGGATTTGTATCTCACACTTTTATCATAAAGAATGTGATTACCATGGATAAATCCAGTCATTTCTCTTCAGTTTTTGGGTTTTGATGGAGTCAGTGTCGTGATCGAGTAGTTAATATGTGAAAATTGGACCCTTTTTCATGCTGAAACTTCCTTTTCGTGCTGGTATCTCATCAATTTCAGTTATCAACAGTCTAGTCGGCAAACACTTTAAACAAAAGGTATGAAAAAAAGAAATTAAGGATGGAAAGAAACAGTGGTTGGCTGTGGTTTAATAATCTTTGAAGAGCTATCTGGCTCTAACTTAATTAAGATCCCTGTCCTAGCACAAATCCCCTTGCAGTGTGGGGTATGGATTATGATCGTTTGGAATCTAGATTTCCATGGACAAAAGGATGGCAATGGTAGCAAGTGCTCGTTCCTTCCTCCATATCTACGATTCTGTATACGAGTTTTATCAATTTGGCACTCCTCAAATTACAACTTTCTTTATTTCATTACATGACCATGATAGATGTTGTCTTATTTATTAGGGTGTGTTTGGAAGTGTAGTTGTAGTTGTTGTTCAAAATTTTTTCATGCCGAAATGCATTAAAATGATTTTTTTTTATTTTTTAAAAATTATTTTTGAGATCAGTGCATTAAAACGATCCAACACATAAAAAAAATATTAATTTTTAGCAAACAAAATTTTGAATTTTTTAAAAACGCTATCTAAATCTAGCCTGAGTTGATGCAAGTAATTTACAATTCAAAAGTTTTATTTAGATCGAGTTTGTAGTTGAATGAAGTAGAATTTTAACTTGGTTAAACTCATTTAACTTGAACGAGTTTTTGTGTTTCGATTAACTTGTTCCAATCCGACAAATTTAATTTCCTGTAGAAAAACAAATTGTTATTGTTTTAGTAAAAAAAAATTGATGATTAGATATTAATTTGATGATCGTTAACTCAGATTCTTTTTCAAGTTGTTTTTGAAACAGGGTTTGACAAATATAAATATCATCTCTTTCTCTATCAAATATCAAATCCATACTTGAGGTCGTGACCTAGCAGGGGAAGGGACTTGTTTCTTTTCTTTGCACCCGGGTTCGATCCTCTCTATGCATGTCTGTCATCCCCGCGGTGCCTTACCTACTCACTGAACTTGCAGGTTGTTCAGTGGGTCCGGAGATTAGTCGTGGATTGCGTAAGCTAGCCCGGATATCCCGAGTTATCACAAATATATATATATATGGGCGTAGATAACTAGTAAGAAATTTTATGAATTTTTTGATGGTTTGCTTTAGATTATAATAGAGAGATAAATTTAATTCCAAAACGTGAAAATTGATCACAAGAACTATCTAATCCTTGACCGAAAATTAACAATAATAATTAATATGGGCGTAGCCAGGAAATTTTTATAGGAGGGTTAAGATTAGAAAACAAAAATAAGAGGGCCAAAATATAAATTTTAATAATTTTAACCCTAAAATTTTAAATTATTTAAAGAGAAATTACCAAGATTTATTTATTTTTTCAGGACCAGGCCTCTCTTGACTCCA
>Ga0325414_1002142_pt1 | contig 19747 bp, 6 predicted proteins | sample PopdelMetagenome_8_FD_206183 | JGI IMG/M metagenome (GOLD analysis project Ga0325414, IMG submission 206183) | Populus deltoides microbial communities from Bellville, Georgia, United States - Leaf-PdKOR-R3 | ecosystem: Host-associated > Plants > Phyllosphere > Phylloplane/Leaf | place: USA... | reverse complement strand
AGATCTGAAGACAACGAAATATCATAAGATAAATTGGAATTAATCATATTCACTGCTCCCAAGGCTATGATGATTCTTATGAGAGCATATTAACAAGTTTTCCCTTGATTTATCAGCATAACAAATGGATATTAAGCACAGAATTTAAATATAGTCCAGTGGAACTGTGGAAATAAACATACCTCCAACTTATATTCTTCATTTTGGTCACTGACCGAAAGATCCAAAGCTAGAAGGTGGCCATACCTAATGACAAGCGAAGATTTTACAAAATGATTCACTAACACTACCAATATTCAACTAGCCAAAAAGAAATCACAAAGAAAAAGAAAGAAACTGTGTATTAACTATCACTCAAACCATCAAAGATCATTTTAAACCTAACTTGAAAAAAATCTTGTCATCAAATGATCAGGACCCATGTTATGCACACAAACCTGATATTGCAAGGAAATCATTTCATTCAAGATTTGAATCCAAGAGTTACAACCATGCAACTACAGTATTTGCAACTTCAAGTGACGCTCAGGGAACAGAGTTGTAACTCTTAAGAATATAGAACTTTACAAGGTTTGGTAGCATACACTCGGAAACGGCTCTTGAATGCAAATTCATTTTTTTCAAGAACCCTTGAGAGAACAAGAAAGAGATTCTCATTGTGAAGCCATGGGTATCTCAGGTTAGAAAAGAAGGTTTATAACTCGCAATAGTAAATAACCAGTATCTCCGTCACGTAGTGTTGAAGAAAGCTTAAAAAGAAAGAAAGTTAATATCAGAAATAGTACTGAGTCAGATAGCCATTGGAGTATCCTCCTAGACCCCTGAAAGACTCATATCCCATTCTTTAAAATTGAAATCCACATCTACAAGACAGATGTCTCAATTTAAGGCTGATTATGGTCCGGTCCCAACAAGTAGGATCCTGAGAAGGAAGTCTGAAGCAGTTAGACCAAGCAATCGATAAACCTAGAAATAAAGCCTAAAAATACTGAATCATATGCATGCAATGCAAGTAAAACGAAAAATGAAACCTAAACTTTAACCCTATAAAAGTAAAACCTCAAGCAAGAAATATCATTTCATATGCTGATGGTTGTTTCAAGAATCAACTCTCGTCTGATCTGAATCATATATACACAATAAATAAATAAAAACGAACAAAGGAGTAAAGGAACAAACAGTTACCCTGAAAAAGAGCTTGCCTTGAACAAGACCATATGGAACAGGCCCATAATGCCGTGAATCACAGGAAGCATACATGTTATCGCCCTGAATCCAAATGTGCCCCTTTGGTACCTACCAATTCCAATTACCCCAAATACCAAACAACTCATTAACCAGATTCACGCACGCTTCAACCACAACAATGAGATGAGATTAAGAAGAAAAAAGAAATTAATGATATCATATCCATACCATGATGGTGCGACAGATGTCAGTAATGGAGGGATCGGGCAAGAAATTGATTTGATCACCCTCCATACCAACAATGCGTTTAGTGACCATCTTTGTAGGATCTAAAGGTGACCGAACCAGTACCACATCTCCTGGACCGACCTTCTGGAATCGGTGAGACACGTGCTCCACTAATAAGACGTCGCCCGTTAGATTTAGCGTTGGGAGCATGCTAGGGCCGTAAACCTGAAAGCAGAGGACGATGATGAGTCAGATGAAGAATCCCAAAAGTGAGTTTACAAGCAAGAAGAAGTAACGGTACGGACGAGAGTGGGAGAGATGAGGTAGTTGTTGGTGAGGTGAAGGAAGCCAAGGAACTTGGCGACTAGACAAGTTTGGGTGAATGCTTCTTTGGCTATGCTTTTCCATGCATTCATGGATTTCAATTATTAAGTAGTTTCTTTGGGGAGACTGAGTGAGTGACCTATTTTACCGCGTCTTCTTTTTCTTTATATGTATATGGGTGCTGTGCGGTGCTGGTGTTAATTGGGGAGAAAGAAAAGGTGAACCGGCGGCGGCGGAGTGGACCTGTAGAGAGGAGGAAAGTGTCTGCCATGAAATAGGTGAAATGACTGTATTACCCATAGTAAAAAGCATTATTCCTTTTTTTTAATATACTTTAATTCCGCTTTACAGCTTGATCCAAAATATTTCATTATTTTCGGTGTCGTTTAGTTTCGTTGTGGTTTTTTATTTCTTATAAAACAAACAAAGAAGAAGAAAAAAGTTAATATTAAAAAATATTTTAAAATATAATATTTATTATTCGCACAAATACATCACGACAATCATAACAATTTTTTTTATTTATCTATATTAAAAAATATAAATTATTAAAAAAAAACTATAGTTTTTTTCTAAAGTAGCGAACTAGCCCCTCCACTACCGTTGCAACAGCTCCTCTCCTTCAACCACAACAGCAGCCACCACCCACACTGTCTGCCCGATCAACCCCAACAATTTGTCGATTATAATATTGTTTTCATTGCAAATTGTGAGAATCAATTGAGTTGCTTGTGGATTTCTAAACAAAGAACATGATATTACGAAAAATCCACAGGTGACTTGTATATTCTCCCATCGTATAAAAATTACCTTGGATCTGCAAAACTGAATCTTTGCATCCAAGAACATATATAGACTATTTTGCATCACAGTCATCAATTACTGAATTCTTTCTTCCGATTTGATTTTCGTCAAGCCACCTTCAAGAAGATGCAGCCAAAGAAACAATATTTGAGTCGCATCCCTTGTCAACTCGATGGTTAGATTTATAATCAAAACCATTTGAAGCTACGTTTTTGGAGACCCTGCCTTGGAGAGAGAAGATGCACTAGTACGGCTTTCCTCCCATCTCACTCTATCCAGTGCGGGGATCGTGAGGGTAAAATGAAGCGGAGAGAGTTGAAGCTATTTAGCTGAACCATGAGAACCAGATTTCTGAGGCTGCATCACTTGCTTTACTCGCAAAACGATCAAAAACAGAGGGTGAGAAATAGACTTGTTTGTTTTTTTCAGCATAAACCCTCTCTTAAAAAAATTAGATTTTTATTATTTAAAATTAAATCGGTTTTAATATTCTAATATTAAAAATAAATTTTAAAAAATAAAAAAATATATTTTAATATATTTGTAAAAGAAAAATACTTTAAAAATAATATATATTAATTTATAAAATTTGAGTTATTAAGATTTGAGCGTTAAAAATTGAGATTTTTACTCGAGAGAGGCGGCATAATATTATATATAAGGATGGATTTGTTTTTTTATTTAAATTTAAGAATTGGATTGCCTAAAGTGTAATTTTAAAAAAAAAGTAAAAAAAAAATACTAAAAAACAAACAAAAAAAGATTATGATACAGTCGAGCAAGATGGCCTAAAAATTCCTTTATTCTACCACAATAGTAGAAAGTGATTTTTCTGGGGACAACTGTGATCGACCTGTAGCTGAATACGCAGTATTATTAGCTGAAATCTTAGCCCAGTAGCTTAAAGAATATAGAATGATGAGTCTTCAGGGACTTCTCTTCTGCAAGACTTGTATGAATTCCGGCACCCGTACAGGCTTGTTTCATAATATTTTCGCTACAGGGCTCCGCTGTTTTTGTACATTATTTATTGTTTCAGATGATCAACGAATAGCTTGTACAACAAGAAGTATCATACTAATGAATCCGTTCGAGATTGTACAGCACCATCTCCTCGAGAGCTGATTGATAGGAGCCCTGAGGAAGGCATCTGAGATTCTGAATTGCAAGATCAGCTTTCTCTTTCGCCAATTCCTGCGCCCTTTCAATGCCCCCAGAGCTCTTAACCAGCTCGATAGCTTCATCAATGGAACCACTCTCACAGAATTCAGACTCGATTATTTCTCTTAGTTTTGGTGATTGCTCTAGAGCAAATATTACTGGAGCAGTCAGGTTCCCCTTAGCCAGGTCACTCCCAGCTGGCTTCCCCAGCTGCTCTGCTGACTGTGTAAAATCTAATATGTCATCCACAACCTGGAAGGAGAGACCAAGATTCTTACCATAGTCATACATCTGCATGGAAACACTACTGTCCACCCCGCTAAAAATAGCAGCTCCTTTGGTGCTAGCAGCAATCAAGGAGGCTGTCTTGTAATAGCTCTTGATCAAATACTCTTCAAGTTCAACATCACAGTCAAATAGGCTAGATGCCTGCTTTATTTCACCACTAGCAAAATCCTTAATAACCTGCCATCAAGCAAGTATAATTGTAAATCAACTTCAATTCACCAGAATAACACCATCTTTACCCCATTCCTGTTTCTCAGATTTCAATTTGTAAAACTAACAATATATAGTGAGGTGCAAAAACTCCATATTATATATCAAACGCTGGACCGGACTATTACTAATTTACTACTCGTGTGTAGAATGGAATTGCAGACCTACCTGGCTGATAAGCTTAATGACTTCAATATTTTCAAGATTTGCTAGGTACCATGAAGACTGAGCAAACATGAAGTCCCCAGCCAGTACCGCTACCCTTGTACCATAGAGTTGATGAATAGTTTCCTTCCCTGCAAATTAGCAGCAGTGAACAGAAAGTCAGAGAAGGTCTTAATGTAGGCCCATAATGGAAATTATGAAACGAGAAAACAAAAAGAAATTGCAAAATGCAACAAACTGTTTAATAAATATTTCAGTTTCACGACCCAAGTTGATGTGATAAATAAGAGCTTCAATAATACCAGTCACTACTTATAGTATATTTCCTTAAGTCTATAATCTCTGCTTAGGTAGCAATTCATTCAAAAGTTGAAGCAGTGTATTACATCTCATTGGATGTGCACATTCAAGCTCATGTCATGTCAATAGGCTCTAGCATAGTGATATACAGTGAAAGAAAGCTTAAGCTCTCACTCATCTATGACATACTCTCTGATACAGTGATGTATCAGTCCCACAAGTTTATAGGCATTTAAGAAAGAAGGGAAACATAGCACATTAGATCTTCATACAAAAACAATCAAAGGTTGCTTTACAATCCTTAATTGGGAGAATAATAGATAGTTTCAGTTTCCTTTTTAAAGGGGGGTTAGGATTCCAGGTCGATGCACAAGTCCAAACAATAGAATGTTGGCTTCACAGAATCATATTTTCCATCTCACAGCTAAAGTAGGTCTAACTATATGTGACCTGTTGGTCATCCATCTACAAGAACCCTTCTCTTTTCAGCCTTTGACTGGTTCTGTAAAACTCTAAACAGGGCAAATGAAATTGAAACTTATAATCCATAGATACATTTCATAGAGCCTTCATATTCAACTCTTGTATATGTCCAACGTACTCATTTAGAAATCCTTCAACTGTAGCTAATGCAAGGAGCAGAATAACAATACATGTTCAATAAACTAAATTGATCCTCTAGTTGTTGTAAAACACAAGACCTAATCCAATGGAGAATATAATGCTGATGACCTGATCGAGAACTCTTCTAATCAAGCATTTTATACAAGAGTATATGTAAGCATATTACAATAACCAAATAGAGGTTGATAATCAGTTACCATTTCACAGCAAGGAAGACTTGCAGATATGAAGTCTAGGGCATGCAAACTGTAAATGGGTTTGCTGGTGCTTGGGGAAACATTAGGTCCTCATATACTTAGGAAGTTTTAAAATAGCTTGGGTTTCTTTAATAAGCATGTGTTGGTGAATGATAAAGTGACATTAATGAGATTTTTCAAGTTGCTTTGATACATCATCATGATTATACTATCAATTTGAAATCGTACCTCTTCGCATGTCACTTTCATCCAGTACATCATCATGTATTAAACTTGCAGTGTGGATCATCTCGATAATCTCTGCTAAACGTCGATGTTCAGTTGTAAGTTCCCTGCAAAGCAGCAATGCAATATAATTTTTTCTATTCCACTCAGCACCAGATAATGCCCTTAAATACTGGGTAAAACTTACTTCATCCCTACTACTTCAGCCGTGGCTCTTGAAACTAGAAAGACCAGAGCTGGTCGCATTCTCTTCCCACCAGCACCAAATATCTGCTCAGCTGCAGACATCAAAACTGGATTTTCTGCACCAACAATCTACGAGAGAATCTTCATCAGAAATACAGGAACTGGATATAAGGAACGAAACAAACTATTCTGATTTGGTGCAAAACGGTATACAATTCAGCTATATAAAGGGCAACAGATAATAGAAAACAGACAATAGCAGAATACGGAAGCAGGTAAAAATCCGTATGTAGTGACCCTTTTTTGTTAGCTCATCTTGTGCCAAAATAACCATGTTTACTTGTACCACAGTGCGGACTCGGTGCCGACTTTAAATTCTTACCAACTACCTGCTATGCCAACTTATATCAACTCAGACCATTTGTAGTGGTCAATCAGCTAACCAATGGTTAATATATTTGTAAGAGTGTATTCTGCATAGATCTACTATGGTGTAAGTGCCCTGACAACTATTTTCTAAAATACAAAAAATACCTAGTGGCACCTTATCCTACTACAAGCAAATATTAACTATTCAGATATTAAGCATTGTCCTAAAATTCAAATAAATCATATTGTCATTCCCAGCGAAATAAGTTACATACAAAGACAACTACACAGCCACAGACAAACACAGCATTGCTAGATAGCATTTTCAAGCAAAACCACATTTGTGTTCCCAGAGTCAACAAACCATAAAACACCATCAACTGATATCAAACTCGATATGAAAATTCAGCACGTATCACATCTGGCATGGATGACTCAAAAGTGTGCAATAATCATGTCCTAACATATGTCAACAACAAAAAATCTATAATGGTTACTCACCGACTGAAGATTTTGATTAAGAGTCTGGAGATCATCTGCAACCACTTCAAACAAATTTGTTATTGAAATTGATTCTCTCGGATCTTTCTTCAATTTCAGAAGTCCTGTAGGACCTTCAGCAACTCCTGTATTCAGCCAAAAAAATGAACAAAAATACCAGCATTTCAAGCATTACAACATATCATTACAACAATGGCAGGTGCTTCATTAATGGAGACCAAGCTCCTAAATGCTAAGTACACCACAATCATCACGAATTAGATAAGCACTAAACTGTGACCAGCCAAGAAATAGTTAATCGAAGGCACCAAATTGTGCTACACTAAAGCAAATCCAATCAGTATGAGTAAGACAACTTACTGATTGTTAGTTCTGTTGGATACAGACACTAAACTGTAATCCAACAAATTCAGATTGTTTCCTCGTATACAAATACATTCAAGTACCAATAAGACACGAAATCAATACTGCAAGATGTCCCAATGAGCAATTGTCAACCAAACCATGAAAAGCAAATACAGCTACTATCGATACAGGTAAAACCCATGAATATCAAAAAGACCTAGCAAAACAAAAAATCCAAATTACAGAGAGAGAGAGCGAGAGAGAGGTGCTTTGGCCATAAGAAAAGTACCCGCAGGTAAAGTCTCAGGGGTCTTTGTTGGGGAAACTCGACACCTAGCAATATCTCGCCTGCAACAAACCAGTCTCCTAGAACCATAATCTCTGTTACAACTCTTAGAAACAGACTTAGCATAATTCCTCACTGAATACCTATCTATTGAAGCATTGGAGGAGCAGCCACAAGCCACCAAATCAAGTTTAGCCCTTCCAAAATCAAGATTATGGCACGTCATTGACATCATTCTCAATAGCAACACCCCAAAAAAGCAAGAAAGAGACAAAATTTTGCTCTCAAATTGGAGAATCCAGGGAGCAAGTATTGCTCAATTTGCCATATAACAACCAGCAGCCACCGAGAAATAAAGCGAGAAAAGAAACAAGAGGGGTCTCGTTCAAAACTCAAGAGAAAGAAAGAAACGGTGTAAAATGGATGCTCAGTTTTTTAGAAGTTCCTCATTTCATTGAGAGCACAAGTTGGAGTACGCATTTGAGTGGATCCAATAAGCCCACATAGGACACTGTTTTGTCTTTGATTTCTTTATCAGTTCTGAGGTCAGTGTTGTCAGGACACTAAAAGAGTTGTGTCTTGTTTGTGTTCATGATGTAGCAGAAAGATTTATGAAAGGAGGCAACGGAAGGGCTTATCTGTGGGCGTTCAAAAAAATGGGAGCCACAGATCCAACCTTCTATTAATCACCATCTTTTTTTCATTTTCTTTTCTTTTTGAGAAAAAGGCTCAGATACTTTTTTTGCCACTTGAATGATTTCTACTGTTCTTGGGATATTCTTTACTTATAAAATACATTATTCTTTATTACTTTTTTTTTAATAACCAAAGTTAAATTCAATTTATAAATTCTTATATTACTGTTTCAATGGCATAAATTTATTCATCGATGAATAAAATATATTACTGTTTCATTTATACTAGATTCAATAAAATAATTTTATTTAATTATATGATTTAAAAAATAATAATGGTAAATAGATTAAATTTCAAAAGAAAAAGGAAATAACAATGACCTGTAAAAAAATAGCATTTATTAAAAAAATTAATTAAAAAACTTAATTTATACTAGTATTTTTGTATTTTATATGTGATTGAAAGTTTAAAAAATCATAAATATAATACAATAAAGTTAAAACTCAAAAACAAATTATAATAATATTTAAAAATCATGTACTGAAAAGCAAGTGAATTTGGTAAAAAAAATTTAAGTGACAAAAAAAAACAGAATAAAAATTTATAATAATATTTAATAATTTACTTTAATAATCATAAAATGTTTTCTTAACAAAAACAATAATTTATGTTAAAAATGTTATATTCTAAGATGAATAAGAGATGGGTATGGTTATATTTTAATGTTTAATAACAATATAAAAAAATTTAAAACCTAATTTTTTTTCTTACTTTAAAAAACCGATCTCAACGGTATAACAGATATATACAAACTAAACTAGTATATAATAATTCTTCTGAAGAAAAAAAATAATTGCAAGTTGCATTTGCTAAGTGATTTTATATATATATATATATATATATATATATATATATGGTACTGATCGACAACACGTGGAGTACTATTTAATTTTCTGCACCATTTGCCAGGTTAACGTGTGATGAGTGTAGTTTAAGTTGTTTTTTAAAGTGCTATTTAGATTGAAATTTATTAAAATAATATTTTTTTATTTTTTAAATTAATGTATCAAAACGATCCAAAATATATAAAAAATTAATTTTAAATAAAAAAAATTTAAAATTTTTGGGGAATGTGGTGTTAAAGTTCTCTTAATATGAAATAAATGTATTTTTGGTGTTTAATTTTTTATTATTTTTATATTTGAGTATCTCATTTATGATTTTGTGTATTTGAATTATTGTTAATGTTTGTTGTTAATTTAGTTTATTATAAATAATTTTGATGTCAATAATTTTGATAAGAGAGAAACAAAAATAGCACTTCAAAATTTATAATATCTACGAGAATTATTATTCTTATTAGTTTAACATAATTTTTTTAATTTTTAAAATAAAATATTTCGAGAAGGTTCAATTCTTGGAAATAGATTTTTTATCAACATCAATTTTTTAAAATTTTTCAAAGAATTGTTGGAGATTTTCTGTGATAACAAAATTGTGAAAAGACTTTTATTTTGTTTTTTTCTTATACCAGATTAGAAGAATTACTACAACCATATTTCTATATTTAGAATGTATATCTTGTGTCATGTGATAAAAAGTAAGCTCCAATAAGAAACCTGCTTTTTTTATTGTTTTTCTATTTTATTTTCTTATTTTCTTATTTTATTTATTTGAATTATTGTTTTTTTCCTAGGTGGGTGATTGTTATTATCTTAATCTGTTTGTACCAATGAAGTATTGTTTAGTGGTTAAGACACTGCTATATCCCTGTAAGGATGAGAACACAAGCTCGATCCTCAAAAAGTGTACTTATTGGAAGGGACAGCCACGAATCCTAAACGAGACTAGTTCTATATTTTAAAAGAGTACGAGAATACCTGGGTAAGAACCTAAAAAATAAATCTTGATATGTTTGTTATCCTATGTCACATGACAAAAACTAAATTCCAATAAAAAAATTAAGAAAAAAAACTAAAAGGAAAAAAAAATAAAACTGAATTTCAATGTTTAGTCCCTAAAAGTTTTTTTTTAAAAGGGTTTTGTTGCCTTTTAGATATGGTGTCACAATATAGCGAATAAATCAGCATTTAATAGAATGAATTAACAATAGACGCCAAAATTGAAAAGGAATAAAAAATAATAATTTAATTTAAATAGGTAAAATAAAAGGTGAGGTACTCAAATAAAAAAAATAACAAAAAGTTAGATATCAAATTAAGATTTTTCTCTTTTAATACTGTAATTCTTGTGTGGGTGATTTCACGAGGACAAACAAAGATAAAGAATTTGTGATGGGTGTTTATTTCCTTATTAATTTATTTTCTTGGATGAAAATATTTTTTTTATTAATAGTATATTTCTTACAAAAAAATAAATTATCATAATCTAAAAGGTAAGTTTTAAATAAAAATTAAAAAACAAAGAATGTCTTCATAAAATGTGTATGTGGTTGTATGAAAATAAATCAAAGAATAATTAATTCATAAAAACCATATAAGATTAACAATACAAATATATTTAATTCTCATTGAATATTCATGTATATTTTTTATACAATTTATTAAATGTTAGGATCATATATAATTAATAAAAAAAAATTTTGTTGCAAATATAGCTATAAAAGTACTAATCTCATTTAAAAAGTATAATTGGATTTTTTAAATAACATTGTAATTGTTAATTTAGATAAATATTTATTTTAAAATAGATATAAATTTATTTTTAGGCTTAGGAGACTAGGCTTACTTATTTTCTTTTATATGTATATATATATATATATATATATATATATATAGACACACACTAAGTAATTAGAAATATACTAAAATTACTCAGCATTTCACTGTAGCAATCTACAGTGAAATGCTGAGTTTTTTTTTAAGCTGTTTTTTTAAGAATTTTTTTTTATTTTTTCATTTTTGATGCCTTTAGCTTTTTTTTTTCTTCTTTCTTAGTTTTTTTCTTTTAATAAATTTTTTTTTTGATTAATTTAGTTTGTTAATGTTAATATTTTTTTAATTTAGTTATCATACTTTTATAACATTGATCTCGGGTTTAACAGGTTAACTTGATTTCACAACTTAACCCGGATTTTTATTTATTTTTAATTAATTTTTTTCATTTACTTTAGTTTGTTAATGTTAAATTTCTTTCTATTTAGTTATCAAACTTTCATAACACATATCCCAGGTTTCACGGGTTAACCCAGTTAATTCTGGATCAATCCGTCTATTTTTTTATTTTTTTAATGTTAAATATTTTTTTATTTAGTTATCAGACTTTCATGATAAGGATCACAGGTTTAACGGGTTAATCTAGTTTGACGAGTTAACCCGAAGTTTTTTTTTTGTTTTTTTTTTCTTTTTAATTAATTTTTTTCATTTACTTTAATTTGTTAATGTTAAATTTCTTTATATTTAGTTATCAGACTTTCATGACACATATCTTAGGTTTGACGTGTTAACCTGGTTTTACTGGTTAACCCGTTCATTTTTTTTGTTTTTTTTCTTTTGTTAATGTTTTTTTTTTAGTTATCAAACTTTTATGACACGGATCTCGGGTTTAACAGGTTAACCTAGTTTGACAAGGTAACCCGAAGTTTTTTTTCTTTTTAATTAATATTTTTTGTTTAGTTTAGTTTGTTAATGTTAAATTTCTTTCTATTTAATTATCAGACTTTCATGATACATATTCCAAATCTGACTGGTTAACCTGGTTTCACGGGTTAACCCAGTTAATTCAGGGTTAAACCGTCAACTTTTTTTTCTATTTAGTTATCAAACTTTCATGACATGAATCTTAGGTTTAATGGGTTAACCCAATTAATTCAGATTTTTTTTTCTTTTTCTTCATGTTGGTTTTTTTTCTTTATTTTTTTCTTTTTAATCAATCCATTTAATTATCACATTTTTATTACTCGATCTTGCAGCCAGACACACATCCAAGGCTCTTGGATCTGAATGAACTAAATATATATATAAAAAACTAAATATTAAATAGAAAAAAAACTAAATATAAAAACATAAAAAAAAACTAAAGGCATCAGTCGATAACTAAATAGAAAAAAATTAATATTAATGAATTAAATTAAACAAAAAATATTAATTAAAAAGAAAAAGAAAAACAAAAAGAAAAAAGATATAATTTGGCAGGTTAACTCAGCTGATTCAGATTATTGTTTTATTAGTTTTTTTCTTCTAATTTCATATTTTACTATTGTATGCAGTTCACGGTGAAAATGTTGATACCTTTAGTTTTTTCTTTTCTTTTTTCTTTTTATGCCTTTCATGGTGGACTGCACAGTGGAGTTCACGGTGAAAAAGTTTGATGCCTTCTTTTTTTTTCTTTCCAATTAATTTTTTTTAATTTTTTTGTTGATATTAAATTTTTTTTATTTAGTTATCAAACTTTCAAGATACGGATCTCAAGTTTGACGGGTTAAACCAGTTAATTTATATTTTTTTTTCTTCATTAGTTTTTTCTTTTTTTAATTAATATTTTTTTGTTTAATTTAGTTCATTAATATTAAATTTTTTTTTCTATTTAATTATCGACTGATGCCTTTAGTTTTTTTTCTTTTTTTTAATGTTTTTATAACTTTGACTCTAGATTACACGGTTTAATCCACAGTGAAAATGCTAGTGCTTTTTGTTTGTTTTTTTTAACTTTCGAATTAATTTTTTTCTTTTAATTTGGTTTGTTTATGTTAAATTTTTTTCTATTTAATTATAAGACTTTCATGACATGGATCTCATTTTTGACAGGTTAGCCTAGTTAATTCAGATTTTTTTTTCTTCATTAGTTTTCTTCTTTGTTTTTTTCTTTTTAATTAATTTTTATATATATATAATTTAGTTTGTTGATATTAAAATTCTTTCTATTTAATTATTAAACTATCATGACATGGATCTCAGGTTTGACGGGTTACACAATTAATTTAGATTTTTTTTCTTTTTCTTTATTAATTTTTTTTCCTATAGATTTTTTTCTTTTAACCCAGTTAGTTTTTTTTCCTTTTTTTTTTGCCTTTTTTTATGCCTTTGACTGTAGACTGTACAGTGCAGTTCGCAGTGAAAAGGCCAATGTTTTTTGTTTGTTTTTGGTGTTTTTTCTTTTTCATTAATTTTTTTTCGTTTATTTTAGTTTGTTAATGTTAATTTTTTTTTCTATTTAGTTATCAAACTTTCATGACACGGATCCCAGGTTTGACGGGTTAGCCCGGTTAATTATGGGGTAACCCGTCAATTTTTTTTTTCTATTTAGTTATTAAACTTTCACAACACGAATTCAATGTTTGACGGGTTAACCTAGTTAATTCATATTTTTTTTCTTTTTCTTCATTAGTTATTTTCTTCATGTTGGTTTTTTTTTTCTATATTTTTTTCTTTTTACTTAATCTATTTAATTATCATATTTTTTTTATACGACCTTGCAGCCAGACCCACATTCAAGGGTATTGGATCTGGTATTGGAGTCAAACCCACTTAAACTTGGGTTATGCAAGTTTAATGTTATTATTAATATTATAAATATTACTTTTGAGTCAGGCGTTACAGCCAAACCCAAGACTCTTAGGTGTAACTTTACAGAAAGACCTAACACTTTTAAATCTTAATTTTTTTTAAATATTTTTTATGCAAAACAAATTGACCTGCTGCATTGCGCGGGTCGTCTAACTAGTAATACTCTAAAAGGCGTGGGGAAAGCACTGTAGCTTTCCCCACGCCTTTTAACTTTCCCCATTCTTCTATGCATCAATGATTAAAAGTTTTTTTTTTCACGCCTTTCACTTTACTCATTATTAATATATTATATAATTATTATTATTATTATTATTATTATTATTATTATTATTATTATTATTATTATATTATATTATATCACTTAACTGTCTTTTTTTTTTTTCATTTTCATTTTTTTTTGTTTTTTTTAAAGAATTTTTTTATTTGATTTAGCTTGTTAATCTTAATTTTTTTTATTTAGTTATCAGACTTTCATGATACGGATCCTGGGTTTGATGGGTTAACCTGGTTTGACAAGTTAACTAGGATTTTTTTTTAATTTTAATTAATTTTGTTCGTTTAGCTTAGTTTATTGATGTTAAATTTCTTTCTATTTAATTATCAGACTTTCATGACACGTATCCTGACTTGACGGGTTAACTTGGTTTGATGGGTTAATCCAGTTAATTCTAGGTAAACCCGTCAATTGTTTTTTTCTATTTAGTTATCAAACTTTCATGATGTGAATTTCAGGTTTGACGGGTTAACCTGATTTGAAGGGTTAACCCAGTTAATTTAGATTTTTTTTCTTTTTCTTCATTAGTTTTTTTCTTTCTGTTAGTTTTTTTCTTTTTAATTAATTTATTTAATTATCACACTTTTATGACACAACCTTGCAGCCAGACCTACATCCAAGGCTATCGGATCTGGTATTGCAGCCACACCCACTTAAACTTGGGTCATGCAAGTTTAATGTTATTATTAATATTATAAATATTACTTTTAGGTCAGACGTTGCAACCAAACCTAAGATTTTTTGCTATAACTTTGCAGAAAGACCTAACACTTTTAAATCTTATTTTTTTTATACAAAAAAATATGACTCGCGGCATCGCGCGGGTTATGTAACTAGTATGTTATATACATATTATCAAGTTGATGATAGGTAGGGAAACGTTATTGACGCGTGCTAGGGAAGCGTCGGCGTGTCAGCCGCATCATCGTTTTAGGACTATATGTGTGGCTGATTAGAGCGACAGGAAAGGCTGTTCCAAAGCTTTATGAGCTTCATTTCATTGTTGCCTCTCAGAAAATGTGATGCGTGTACTGATATGATTTTTTGTTTATCATCAGTGACCGATTCTTTTTTTCTTCTTTCTTTCCTCTATCTTCTTATGTTTATGCGCCCTCCCATCCAATTTTTCAAATCAGCCTCTAAACTTCTGCTTCCTTTTTATTTAGTCCCTTTTGTTTTTTTCTCTATTTTTTTAAATAATTGATTTAATTAGTTTTTTGTTTTAATTTCATCCTTATTGAATTTTTTATTTTGTCAAATTTGATCCTCAATCTTTTAATTTTTATTTTTTTCTAGGCTGAGATAATTTTTAGAATTGTATTTTCTTTTAGATTCCACCCTCCTTAATTTTTTTTTCTAAAATAGATTTAATCTTCTTTTTATTGTTGTTTTTTGTTTTGGTTTGCAAAATTTTTAAAATTAGGATTTCTTACCCGATTTGATTCCTCAACATTTAATTGGTTTGGATATGACCTTTGTTAAGCTCGCGACTAAGATTTCACGAGTTGCGGACTTTGAAAATTAACTTGATTTCATGAGGTTTTTTAGGAGTGCTTTGAGTTTTTTTAAAACATTTTTAAAAGTTAATGTTTTTTTTTTATTTCATCCTTCAATATTTATTTAATTGTAGATTGAGCTCTTTTTTTTCCATGCTTTCTATGACCTTGGTTTTACCTTTTTCTTTTTTTATTTAATGAGGTTATCTAAAGTCTTTTTATTTGTTATTCTTTGTTATGTTTTTTTAAAAATAAATTTTAATATTTAATTAACTGGATTTGATTTATTTAATATAGATAGATGCTCACTTCAATTATTTTTTATGGTGAGTGAAGTCCATGGTAGAGTAATAGTGGGTTTCCAATGTTTTTTTTTTCTTTTGCTCCCGACTGTAATATCGGTGGCTCATTTGTTTTGGTTAATTGTCGCCATATTTTTTTTATGGTTCGTATACTATCGTTGCGTATAGTTTAAATCAGATTATTAAATTACTCGATCTTATTAGATTAAGTTGAGTTAATGACTTCAATATAAGTTTTTTTTTACTTATTTATAAATTTTTTTTGTTTGAAAATATATTAACAACACTTGAATATCTTTTTGTACATTTAATAAAAATTTGATTCAATTCATAACATAACACGAGCAATTATCTAATGAGTTTCTAATTGAAATGTGACTAGAATCAATCATCATTGGTTTATGGTTGATGTTTTCAGGGCTTCAATACGGTGGACGTCGAGGCTTCAATTTGGTTGATTATTGTGTGAAAAACAAAAGGGAATTCCTGATTGAAATTTAATTTTTTTTTTAATATAGATATGTAAGCTGTTTTTAAAGTATTTCTTATATATAAAAAATTTAAATATAAATTAAAAAGCTTATGTAAGTATCTAATTATATAAATTGATAACTATCTATATAAGTAAATAAATAAAAAATATTAGTAGCAATAACTAAAATCAAAACTTGAAAAATCAAGAGCTTGAAGTAGATCAAGATATTTGATCGGGCAACATGAGACATTTACTTGATTATGTTTAATGAATTTATTTACTAAAATAATATTTTTATTCAATGAAACGATAATAGAAATAAATATACCTATGAAATTGATTGAATAAAATAAAAAAAACCATTATGCAAGGCTGGACATATTAAAAATATTATCAATAAATAAATAAATATTTTTTATTTTAAAAATAAATTTCATCTATATAAAAAAATATAGATGAATCAAAATAATATTTCAAAAATTAAACACACAAAACATTAAAAAAAAACTCTATAAAAATAAAGACAAAAATTATATGCGAAATGCTAGAAAATAATCCCAACTTAAATGAAATATCGATTTTACAAATTAGAATTTTAAGTTATTATTAAAAAGTTGAAAGAATAGGGACAAAAATTAACATAAACAATTTTTTTTAATATGCATGGTTCAAAAAAAAGTTGTAAACTTCAATTTGGTCTCTTAATTTTTTTTTTATTTTTTATATATTTGGTCCCCGTATGTTTTAGAATTTTATATTTTAGTCCTAAACTTTATTTTTCATGTTTTAGTCCTTGGATGTTGAGATATGAGAGAGGCACATTAAAAAAAAAAAAAAAGAGAGAGAGAGAAAGAGTTTGATCGATCATATTCTAGCAAAAAAAAATCAAATTTGATGTTAATAAGTTCGTCTTAAAGAGAATAATTAAATAAAAGTGATTTTTCCCCTTAAATATGTTAGAAAAAATAGACTGAGACTAGTTAATTTTTGGATTTAGATTGATTTTTTTACGCCAATCATGCTTGAATTGACTTTATGACTGTTGTTTCCATGTTCGAAAACATCCAGTATATACCACGATATATTTAGAATAAAAATTCACAATTTCCAATTTTCTATGTCATTTATATCTTCAGAATATTTTTTTTCTAGAATATTCTTGTATTTTTTTCTCTCAAAAAATATTAACTTTACTATCAGAGAATTTTTAAATCCCCTTGATTGGACTTGTTTTATTATAGGTATTCCAAACCTTCTTAATGAATTTACAGTTTTTTATATTAAAAAAAATCCAAATACTTTAACGTATTAATCAACCACTATCCCTAACACCAAATAACATTTTATTTTATATTTTTGAATTTTTAAACATCATCAACTAATCAAATAAGTTTTTAGTCATCTTTCCCATTTTTTTTTAAATATGTTTTAAATGGTATATTTTGATAAAAATAGTTTCATTTTTTTAACAAATCTTTGGCCAAACTCAAGCTAGGCGGTCGAACACGTTTGATTTACAGACTGTTTGTTTTTTTTTGTTTTAAAAATATTTTTTTAAAAATTATTATTTTTTTCCTTTACTACAAACATTCATCAACAAACATCTGCTACACCATAACCGCAAAGAAACTCGTGATCGCAACAAAACAACAAAATATTTCTACCATCAAAATAAAAAGAAAGCGCAATTTCATCATTCCCCAGCAACAATCTGAATTAACTTTATCCAAATACACTCACAAACAGAAACAATTTCATCCAATCAAACTAATAAACAAGCTATTTGGACCTGGAACAGAAAAGAAAGAACGAAAAGGATGCATCAAACATCACCACCATCCCCAACAACTTTGAAATTGAGATTTAGTTAGCTGGTGCGAGTACACTCACAAACAAATCAGTAACCATCCACTGATAAAAAAAAGGAACAATTTTTAACACAGAGCATCACTATAATCACCAACCCAACAAGTAATCACTTACACCCTACAAAATCCATGAAATAATTAAACTTTTACATTTCAGGAAACAAAACACAAAATCCCATTTCAAAAATTGAACCAAAGAACACATTAGTCTAAGATACAAAACCAAATAAGAGAGCGGGAAGGAGAGATGAGGGAGAGACCTTCCAAAACTTGATCTTCAGGTCCAACAGAAGAATCACCACAAACATCACAAACAACTCTTCCATGGATTTCACTTGTCTAAGCTTTGACACCAGAAACCTGTTGGTTTCAGAATCCTTGAATTTGCAGAGAAGAATATATTCTTTGATTGCAGCAAATTGGGCTATTTTATAGCCTTTACAAAATGGAAGGAAAATAACAGACCCACGCCTTACAAGCCTATAACGTGGCAACTAGAATAGAAAATAAAAAAAACAAACTTTATTCTCCCTGAAGACCAGCTCTTCCTAAAGACTAGGACTTCTTCTCTGACTTAAAGATTACTTAAAAACAATTATATCTAACATTCCCTCCCTTAAGCTAATGCGTCTGCACTTAGCTTACTTCAGTTACTCCAAGCATTCCACGAAGCTTCTCAAACTGCTCCAGCTTTATAGGTTTTGTCATAATGTCTGCAATTTGATTTTGAGAGTTGCAGTAGCTTAGCTCAACAATTCCTTCATTCACCAGGTCTCTTAAGAAATGGAATTTTACATCAATATGCTTGCTCTTCCCATGAAACACTGGATTTTTAGACAATTATATAGTGGAGCTGTTATCACACATAATCACAGTACCTGATTTCTCTTCAATTCCAAGCTTTTCTGTCACCCTTCTGAGCCAAACACACTGACATGCACATAATGCTGTTGCTATATATTCTGCTTCCGTGGTAGAGAGAGCGACTACTGTTTGTTTCTTTGAGGACCAAGAAACAGCCCCTGACCCCATCATAAACACAAACCCTAATGTACTTCTCCGATCATTTAAATCGCCGGCATAATCACTATCTGTAAAAGCCATGAGGCTCAACCTGCTTTCTCCCTTTTTATAAAGAATTCCAAAATCAGTTGTACCTTTTAAGTATCTCAAAATTCTTTTTGCCGTAAGCCAATGTGATATAGTGGGACTAGACATAAACCTGCTTATTAAACTAACACCATACATCAAGTCAGGTCTAGTTACAGTCAAATACATGAGGTTTCCAACCACCTGCTTGAATAGAGTTTCATCAACCCGAACTACTCCCTCATTCTTGGATAACCTTGTACCTGGTACTATGGGATTTTTCACTGCATTAGCACTCTCCATATCAAACCTTGCTAACACTTCTCGAGCATATCTTTTCTGACATATGAAAATGCCATCTGCACATTGTTTAACTTCTACTCCAAGAAAATGTTTCATTTTCCCCAAGTCAGACATATCAAATTCTAGCATCATTGATTTTTTGAATTCATCAAACATGCTCTTATCATTACCAGTAAAGATCAAATCGTCAACATAAAGACTTACTAGCAATATTTTACCTTCTTTCGATTTTGTGAACAATGTGTGCTCACTAGGACACTTTTCAAACCCTTCACGTGTGAAATACGCTTCAATTCTGCTGTACCAAGCTCGAGGTGCCTGTTTAAGGCCATATAATGCTTTCCTCAGCCTGTAGACTTTCTCTTCCTCTCCTTTCTT
>Ga0325414_1002140_pt1 | contig 19756 bp, 8 predicted proteins | sample PopdelMetagenome_8_FD_206183 | JGI IMG/M metagenome (GOLD analysis project Ga0325414, IMG submission 206183) | Populus deltoides microbial communities from Bellville, Georgia, United States - Leaf-PdKOR-R3 | ecosystem: Host-associated > Plants > Phyllosphere > Phylloplane/Leaf | place: USA... | reverse complement strand
AGAGATTACTAACTTCTGTGGTAATCGATTGCCAGACCATATGATTCCAAAGTCTATTGTTTTTGGGGATTTACCAGTCAATTTCTCTGGAAAGGTGCAAAAATTTGCTATAAGGGAGAAGGTCAATTGCAGCACCAGCCTTTCCAATTGTTGAAAGTAGTTTGATGGCATGACAGGAGCAGCAAATTAAATTCGGTAGCACATATCAACAGCATATTGTTATATTTAGTATTTGTACTTTTTAGTATGCTCGTGCGCCGGTTAAAATATATTTTTATTTAATCTTATAACAAGTGAAATAAATATTCATTTAAAAACTTCAATGATTTAAAATTTTTTTAAAATATATTTCTTTTATCGAAATTCTCTTTTATTATTTATATATTTTTTATGCTTTTGTTAACAACATTTTTTAAAATAAATGCTTAAGAAAATTAAAATAAAAATTCATAAAAATTCTAATTATTTAAATCCACTCAAACTTTTTTTCGTTATTCATTCATTTCTTTTCTATTTTGATAAAAATATATCTTTTTTTAATAGCAGCACATTTTTTAAATAAATAATAATCGTATTCTAAAAAACAAGTTATAATAAAAAACCAAAAACCATGTCTTAATAATTTTAATGTTACTGTAAACACCAAAAAAAAAGAGGGTAAAGCTAGAAATTGACCCCATCATCACTGTCGATTTCTGAATCAGCAGCGGCACATTTGGCTGCCGATTTCTGAATCACACAATTTACAGCGAGTCAGTTTTCATTATCGATTTGTGTTGTCAGCAGAGAATTAGTTTTCACTGCCAAATTGTGTTATCTATAGCAAGTCAGTTCTCGCTGCGCTGCCAAATTATGGTGTTTGCAGCGAGTCAATTTTCGTTGCCGAATTGTGTTGTCCGCAACGAATTAGTTTTCGTTGCTAAAATTATGTTGTCCACAACGACTTAGTTTCGCTGTCAAATTGTGTTGTCTGCAGTGAGGCAGTTCTCACAGCGCTGTCGAATTGTGGTGTTTGCAACAACTCAATTTTCGCTGCCGAATTGTATTGTCTGCAGTGACTCGATTTTCACTGTCGAATTGTGTTATCTGTAGTGACTCAGTTTTCACTGCTGAATTGTGTTGTCTACAGCGAATCAGTTTCCACTAATTAATTTTGGTGTTAACTAATCAATTCGCTGACGATTCTGTGCTCCAGTGAATCAGTCTATTAACGAATCTACATCACTAGCAAACTAGTTTTTCGCTAACCAATTTCTACAGCAGATTTATGTATCTGTATTGGTCAAATGATTAAAATGATTGCTTGGTGTCATTATACTATGTCGAACACTTGAATATGAACTTGTGTATGCTTGAAAGATGCATGGTGACAAGTTGAGTGATTACTGAATATGAATGTACTGATTTATTACCATTGATGTTTTAGGTGGTGCGACCTAGATCGGACCTTCGTTAGGACAAAGACACCCCACAAGTGGAACAAGTAGGTGATTTCCACCCCCTTCTAGCGTAACATGAATTTCTAAAGTGAATTTATTATGAAGGATCTATTGTGGTGCTATATGGAATGCTAAATTGTCATGAATGTTCGTATGAGTATTACAAAGGATCTATTGGTGTATTGTACTGAATATTAACTATCACGAATAGTTGTATGAATACTATGAAGGATCTATTGTTATATTATACTGAATGTAAATTGTCACGAATGTTTATATGAATATTGTGAAGGAGTTATTATTGTGTTATATAAAATACTAAATTGTTACAAATATTTGTATTAGTATTATGAAGGATCTATTGTTATATTGTACTAAACATTAACTATCACGAATAGTCGTATTAGTATTACAAAGGATCTATCGTTATATTATACTGAATGAATATAACTGAATGTTAATTGTCATGAATATTTGTATGAGTATTGCGAAGGATTTAATGTTGTGTTATGCAGAATGTTAAATTGTTACAAAATGCTTGTTTGAGTATTACAAAAGATCTATTGTTGTGTTATACTGAACGTTAAACTATTATGGAATGTCTATACGAGTATTACAAAGGGTTTACTATTATGTTATAGTGAATGTCAAATTGTTATGAATCATTTCAATAAGCATTACAAAAGATATATTATCATGTTATAATGATTTCATAAACTGTCTATGGAACGTTTGATTGATTACTGATTAGCTTCGGCTAATAGCATCCTAAGAGGATGACCAGAATAAATAAATAATTAGCTTCGATTAATGGCATCCTCAGAGGATGACCGAGATGAATAAATGATATAAATGATTATGTAACATCCTCCATTTCTGGGATAAAACAACAATCTCATGTCAATAAAAAAAACAGAGTAGTTAAATTTTTATATATATATATATGTATTTATGGTCTTCGTATTAACATCTACCAGAATTTCGACGGAGTCCCCCCTTTACCGGAAGGTCCCAAGTTACCGACATGTAACCTGTTTACACTTCTAACAGTTCGCATCTCATAACTTAATTCCCGACCCAATCATCCTGGGTTTCAATTCCACAATTATACTCACACCTATCAACCATAATATTTATGATATGCATTATATAACAAAAATATCATTATGGATGGATAATTTAAATAAATATAGATACATAGACATGAAATATGGATATATAAACTACAGCATTAAATTCATCCAATCATGTTTAAACATTTATTATACAAATTAAGTTATACAAACATTTTCATGTTTACAAAATACAAGGGTATACTCCCTAGAACCTAGATTTCAAAAAGGGAACATAAGTTAGGATCTACTTCTGTCGTGCATGCGATGATCCTGAAACAAAATACATATTATTACAAGGTGAATATCACAATAAATATAACAATATGAATATCTAATCATTTCAACAGGGTAACATGCATTCATATTTCATTTACTTCTCCCTTCTAGTTTTTTTTTTATTAAAATCTCTTTCTTATTCAAACTATTAATAATCGTTCCCTCTGCCACTATCAACCTTCATTCCAGACCTTATAAGATTAACGTGATTACTTTTGCTTATCACATTACCGATACCAATTTCACTGGTATCGTCATCACCACCCCATAGGAGTCGATATAAGGCGATCCCTTTACCCAGGATCCTAACATACACTAAATGTATGCTGGCCAATACATGGCGATCCCCTTACCCGGGATCCTAACATACACTAAATGTATGCTAGCCAATACATGGAGATCCCCTTACCCGGGATCCTAACATACACTAAATGTATGCTAGTCCATTCGTGACGATCCCCTTACCCGGGATCCTAACATACACTAAATGTATGCTAGCCAATACAGGGTGATTCCCTTACCCAGATCCTAACATACACTAAATGTATGCTAGCCAATACAGGGTGATTCCCTTACCCGGATCCTAACATACACTAAATGTATGCTAGTTTATGCCTCAAATCACACTTCTCATATTTCCTTTGTCAGTGATAATTTCATCACTTGGCAATTCACATAACAACTTTTCACCTTGAATACACATACATTCAGTAATTCACATTTCACATCAAAAATATATTAAATCATGGAATTTAACAAGAAAGCATAGATGTGAATCACATACCTACAATAGAAGCTCTACTCGTGCTCCCCTGCTGCTGCTGTTGCACCACGTCTATGGTCCCTCCTGCAAATCACCGGTTTATCTCATAAATTTTCCTCACTCAATGATATGTTTTATAATAACCATATCAACAACCAATAAGTCTTTCTTTCAGTCATTTCTTAGTACATTATGTTTTTCTCATTTCACTCATTATTACTGTCGTTCTTTGTCCAATCCTAGTTATCATTCCTTTCTTTATATTTGGACTATCACTATTCAACTGTTACTGTCTCGTTTTTGAACTGTTACTGTCTGACCTCTCCTCAGATTTTTAACTATATCTGGAGTTATAAAACTCCAATTCAAGCAAAATTTATGGCGTTGGAAAGGTAAGACATGAGGCTACAAGTTCTATGTTTTGAGAAGAACCCAGTTCTGCCTCTAAGATAGTCAAAATTGCTCATTAACAAACACTTGGACTGTTACTGTGCAACTGTTACTGTCTCGTTTTTAAACTATTACTGTCTGACCTCACCTTATATTTTTAACTATATCTGGAGTTATAGAACTCCGATTCAAGCGCAATTTATGGTGTTAGAAAGGTAAGACATGAGGCTACAAGTTCTATGTTTTGAGAAGAACCCAGTTCTGCCTCTATGATAGTCAAAATCGCTCATTAACAAACACTTGGACTGTTACTGTCCAACTGTTACTGTCTCGTTTTTGAACTGTTACTGTCTGACCTCTCCTCATATTTTTAACTATATCTGGAGTTATAGAACTCCAATTCAAGCAAAATTTATGGCGTTGGAAAGGTAAAACATGAGGCTACAAGTTCTATGTTTTGAGAAGAACTCAGTTCTGCCTCTAAGATAGTCAAAATCACTCATTAACAAACACTTGGACTATTACTGTCCAACTGTTACTGTCTCGTTTTTGAACTGTTACTGTCTGACCTCTCCTTATATTTTTAACTATATCTGGAGTTATAGAACTCCGATTCAAGTGAAATTTATGGCGTTGGAAAGGTAAGACATGAGGCTACAAGTTCTATACTTTTGAGAAGAACCCAGTTCTGCCTCTAAGATAGTCAAAATCGCTCATTAACAAACACTTGGACTATTACTGTCCAACTGTTACTGTCTTGTTTTTGAACTGTTACTGTCTGACCTCTCCTCAGATTTTTAACTATATCTGGAGTTATAGAACTCCGATTTAAGCGAAATTTATGGTGTTGGAAAGGTAAGACATGAGGCTACAAGTTATATGTTTTGAGAAGAACTCATTTCTACCTCTAAGATAGTCAAAATTGCTCATCAATGAACCAGACCTACTACCCTATAGGGTCTGTCATGACCCAGTCTCGGTTGGTGACCCATAATTGGAGTTCTATGACTCCAAATTGAGCAAGACCAATTTCATTAGTTAGTAAACATCCAAAACTACAATTTCTATGAAAGAACTTGATCCTAATTCCTTTATTCTCCTACCCAAAATCTCTTTGAAGATCAAGAAACAAAATTGTCCAGATTCATCACCTTTCCATTTACACAACACACGAAGTTCTTTACTTTAACAACTCTTACTTCCTTTTTTTTTTTCAATTCAAGTCTAAGAACTCAATATAAATTTACATCCAGGCATCAATTCATAATCGACTTGAAATGACTCATAAGACCAGGTTTATAATATCTTACCTGGTGCAAATCAAGGCTTCGATCCCTCCTTTTCTTTCTAATGACAGCTGACCCTCCCCTCTTCTCTTCTTGTTCAATTTTTTCTTGTTAATCCCTTTCCCACCAGGGTTTATTTTACTTATAACCCTTAATCTGGGATGAGTTCTTGAAATTTTGGTGTTTCTCTCTTGATTTGTAAAAAAAATAGGTATAAAAACTCCCTCTTTTCTTTCTTTACATAGCTGCAGATCTGTTTTTGGTGAAAATAGGAGTATTTATGCTCTATAATTATTCTTATTTGCATTTAGGCCCCATTTTCTTTAAGTGTATTCATTCTTGCCCCACTTCTTTTTAGTTTAGTTTATTTTCTTTAATTTAATCCAGCCTTGGTTTTTTTCTCGGGATTTACAGATTAGCTTCAGCTAATTGCATCCTAAGAGGATGACCGGGATGAATAAATGATTAGCTTCGGCTAATAGAATCCTCAGAGGATGACCGAGATGAATAAATGATATAAATGATTAGATTAGGCTAATGGCATCCTAAGAGGATGACCGAGATGAATAAATGATTAGCTTCGGCTAATGGAATCCTCAGAGGATGACCGGGATGAATAAATGATATAAATGATTAGCTTCGGCTGATGGCATCCTAAGTGGATGATCGAGGTGAATAAATGATATAAATGATTAGCTTCGGCTAATGGCATCCTAAGAGGATGACCGGGATGAATAAATGATTAGCTTCGACTAATGGAATCCTTAGAGGATGACCGAGATGAATAAATGATATAAATGATTAGCTTCGACTAATAGCATCCTAAGTGGATGACCGGGGTGAATAAATGATATAAATGATTAGCTTCAGCTAATGACATCCTAAGTGGATGACTGGGGTGAATAAATGATTAGCTTCGGCTAATAACATTCTAAGGGGATGACCAGGATGGACAAATGATTAGTTTCGGTTAATGGCATCCTAAGTGGATGACCGGGATGAATGAATGACTGGCTTTGGCTAATGGTGTTCTAAGGGGATAACCGGATTTGGGAGTTATAAGTTATGATGCAACCATATTATTTAATAGTTTTACCCACATTTACCTAGAATTTTGCCTATGTTTTATATATAAAATTCCTTGATATTCTTTGTTATATGTTTTGAATGCACTTTTGGATGTAAGATTCAAAAAAAGTAAATTGGAGATAATTGACAGATTTGACCTCTGATCGATATTTTGTGCAGAACTTAAGCTCTGAAGGTCAAAAGAAAGTGATTCTAGTGGAATTAGAAAGCTAACATCCATACCTTTCTATAAATATATGACAAGAAAACTAAAAAGAGAAAGAGCATGGAGATCGCAGCCTTCAAAGACAAATCTTGAATTCTATCAATGTTGACCTTTGGCCATTTTGACTTGAATATCTTGAGCTAGAGAAGTCCATTTGATGCAAACTTAATTTTTTTGGATTCCTGACTCGAATACCTATCATCATATCAAATTTCAGTAGCAAATGAGCTTATATGAGAGAGATATAATTTTTCTAAGATGTCACATGAATTCTGCTAGCAAACAGGTTTTGTGAAGAAATAAGTTCAAATTACTTCCCAAACATCCAAACCGACATCCAAGTCTTTATTTTGGAAATTTAACTCTTATATTTCCAAAGTCAAAGTTTGAGGATTTTGTGCAAGGCTATTTCCCTTTTTTTTAAGAAAATAGTTATTGAATTACTTAAATGTAAATTGTCTACTTATGTAAGGACTATTTTGTAGGAAAAGAGATATTAGGGTTTCCTATCAAATAAAAAAGAAATAAAGGAAGAGGGGGCAGTCAGCCAAGAGAGAAAAAATGCATCTTTCTCTAAAAAACCCGAAACCATGCATTCTTCTTTCTTTTTGATTAGTTATTCAATAGACATACAAGGTTAAACTATTTTTCTTGGTTACAAGGACACGGAAACCTTCGGATTTCAAAAACTGTGAGATTTATTTTACCTTTTCTTTTTAGTTTATATGATGAATGAATATGTTTGTTTTCCTATACTTATTTCTTAGAATTGTTTATTTTAATTGCTAGAGCGGACTCTAAGTTATTATTGTGAACAATTTATTGCTAAGTTTGCTATCAAAACTGGAGTTATGATATATGAACTTGTGAAGCAACTAAGTTTAATCATCATAGCGGATCTATGTTATTAATCTTAGGAAAAACATTCAATCAAGTCAAGCATGAACTGCGGACAGTTATGTTGTCTAGATTAATCAACTTATATAATTCTTAAGGCTGCCATTGAATTTTAATTACTAGTACAGACACTGTGATTGTTTGATTCTTAGGGTTAGTTATACTGCGGACCTGTTAACTAACTAATGTTAAGAAAAGATAAGGATTCAGAATATAAATTGATGTTTCGTTTCAATGATTGGTTCTGATTTTCATAGGTGGATGTTTACTTGAAACCAAGGTTTGTTCTCTTAACAGTTTTTTAATTTATTTAATTTAGCTTGATTGTTTAATTCTGCTATAGTTTAGATAATCTCAAAATCCTCCTCAATTGCATATTGTATAGCATAAAAATCTGAACTAAAACTTGCTCGTGGGATCGGCCCCTTGCTTGCTCTATACTATCTTGTTTATTTAAGCTAGGATAATTAATTTGTGCGACTGTGACATCGCAATAAGTTAGTTTTAAGAATTGATGTGTTTATGTGTACTATGTTTTGTATATATCAAGTATATGAAAGAATTACGATTGTTATGTGACACAATCATTAAGTTGATGTCTTATCTCAAGTGCAAGAGTGTCGAAGTAATAAATAACCCGACAAGACCGGGGTCGAATCATAGGGAGGTGAACTATGTAAAATTATAAACAATAAATGAAAAGGAGCTGAAGAGAACTTTTGAGATGTGATATTGATGTAAGGATTAAACAATGATAAAATAATTGTCATGGTTAGAGGATCCACTAATGGCATTTCAAACAAGTATAGTATAAATTCTTTTTATTACTTAACTGGAAACCACACACAAAGGAGGTTCCAATCAGATTATAAATTGTTAATATGATTACATTAATTATCTTATTCAACTAATGCCAATACTTGTAAATATTATTAGGTATTCATGGTGATAACTTATGTTAACAACAAAGCAAGTTCCTTTCATAGCTCAGGTGTCGGTTATACCATACCGTTGGCTATGAAAGTGTCAAGTATTTGTTATACCAAAGGTTGTACAAAACAAATCTAGATTAACCATTTAACCAGCAAGGTATTAAAAGTGAATAAGATAACAAATACAAAACATGTTAATATCAAACATTAAAGTCCATATTGAGTTTATATTATACTTATTCTTACACCATTAGTGTACCCTTTTCACCTTGACAAAATAAACTTAGCTGAATATTATGAATAAGAGAAACATAGATAAACAAGATAAGAATATAATTATGTAAGTCTAGTAAAGGAAATGAAAAGCATAAACAAGAGATTAAGGAAAATATAACATGGAATAAAACTTGAACATTACAAAATACAAATGACTCCCAGACTATACTGCGTCCTTAACCCATATAGCGAGCTTTAGGCTAATGACTCTCAGACCAGTTGGTCTTAAGGCATTGGGTGTTAAGACACCCCTTCGAGCTTAGTAACTCGGGTTGCAGATACTAATATGTAGATAGTGCAATGTTTGATTCCTTTAAACTTTTCTTCTTAACTCATGTAACAAGCATTAGGCCAATAGCTCCCAAGTCAGTTGACTTTAGGGTACTAGGTGTTAAAACACCCCTTCGAGCTTAATTGTTTAAGTTAAGAAGGCTACGAAACCAAACTTATCTACTTTTTTATTTTTTTCAATTTTATTATTATTTTTTTTTTTTTTTTTTTTTGCAAATTATATACTATCCATTTTCCTTAGTTGTTACCTTTAACAAAAGAACATAAATAATGTAATAATAAAAAATGCAACCCACAATCATATGTTAAAGTGTGTGTGTGTGAGAATGAAGGTTTAAGAATACTTGTTAAATGAGTATATGAGCAGAATTAAGTGATAACAATGTGAGAGTTTGTAAACCTGAATATTTTAAAAAGTATTCTAATAGACCTTAATAAGAATATTTACTAAGATGCGTCTCAAGAGTCAATAAAATTCTTCCTTACTCTACCATCGTAATAACAGTTTTGTCGAATGGTTTTAATAATAGCAAAAAACAGTTAGTAAGTTAGTTTTTTTTTTAATGTCAATTACTACCCTCTCTCCCCCAACCAAAACGAGACATTGTCCACAATGTCCTAAGGTAGAAAGATAGAGTATAAAAGACATCACATGAAACAACAAATATTGACAAACCTGAAACACACTTAAACAAATATAAGAAATAACAAAACAAAATAATATGCTATTAATAAAACCAAAAGACACAAGGTTTTTAAGGTTTCACAAATGAAGGCTCAAATCCAATCTAAGCTTTTTAAGGCTTTCCATAGTTGACCAATTTATGCGACTCATAGGGGGATCAATTACAGGGATGAAAGATTGTAGTTGGACGATCAAATGTTCAGCAGTATCAGCAGAGATTATGATTTGTCGTGCAAGTTATAATCATTTTCTCACATCATCACATAATTTAGCATTTCACATAAATGCTCACAAGAATTTCTAAATGTACTTGTCTTATACAATAAATTTCAGCATACATTTTGCATGTAAAATGATTAAGCACCTGGTTTTTTCAACATTTAAGAAACAAAGATCAAATTGGAGAAGTCCCCCATTTATCCTTGTTTTTTGGTCGAAACTTACATGGCCTTGGAACCCAATTATTATCATCAATTTCTCATAATTTCCAACATATTATATGTCAAATGGACCTTTATTTCTCATCCTTATTCAGAATTTTTATTTCCCCCAAACTATGTATCAACCCTAGAAGTTAAAATTTGGGGTTCTTCCAAATTACTCACCAAAATCAACATAATAAAGAAAAAGGTTAAAGAATATGTCTTACTCTTTAAAGTTTATACCCAATTTGGAGTGTTCTTAAGAATATCTTCTTCAAGCTTCTTCTTCTTCTTCCATAACCCACACTTAATCAATCAAGCTCCTTTCCTCTAAACAAGTTTTCCCTTCATAAATTTCAGCACCAACACTTTTCTCCTTTAAAATCACTCATAAAACTCTAACTCACTCTTTAGGAAGGTGTTTGTAAGCTCTCAAATGAAGAATTTCAGAAATGGTTCCCTCTCTCCCCTTATTTGTACTGTTCAACGTGAAGAGTATAGAGGAATAATGAAATTCTATCAATTTACAAAAATACCCTTAATGTGTCCATGTGTAAATTTCTGTATTTTTTATCTTAGCATCATCAGTATTGCAATACCTTTTTGAGCTCTAATTGCTCTAATATTTTAACCCAAGATAAAACAGTAAGTCTAGAAATTCTCCATAAAATGTCAGCCCGATCCAACAGTCGGATTGGGAGATATGATTGATACCGTAAAACAAGACAGATGATGTCTTTTACTTCTAAACCCGAAATTCTAAAAGCCTAGTATTCAAAGTATTAAAAAGAACATACCTTCATGATAATACATTTGCAACTATATTTTTCTTATCTTGCTTGTATTTGATAATATATAAGAATGTCTCAATAAATTCCATCCACTAGGCATGTCTACGATCCAACTTACCTGACTTTTCAAGTGTCTTAAAGATTGGTGATCGATATGAATCATAAACTCTTTAGGCCAAAGGTAATGTTGCCAAGTCTTCAAAGTCCTCACTAATACATACAACTTTTTATCATATGTTGGGTAGTTTGAAGTTGCACCATTAAGCTTTTTACTGAAATAGATTATAGGCTTTTTATCCTACATTAAATAACCTTCAATACATATACTTGAAATAACACATTCAATCTCAAAAGTTTTTGTAAAGTTAGTTAAAACAAGTAAAAGGGCCAAAATAAGCTTTTTTTATAACAAATTAAAATTTTTTCTTGTTAGATTTTCCATTTAAAACTTACTATCTTCTTTACGAGAAGCAATTATACTAAAATCTTTAACAAATCTTCTATAGAAACTAGCTAATTCATGAAACCTTCTTACTTCACTTACCATCTTAGATATAGGCCACTCTTTTATAGCCTTAACTTTAGCCTGATCCATCTCAATATCATTTGCACTAACAACTTATCCAAGAAAAAACAATCTTTTCTATGCAAAAGTCACACTTCTTTATATTAGCATACAAACTTTCCTTTCTAAGCACATCATGTACCTATCTTAAATGATCTATATGCTCATGTAACCCTTTACTATAAATTAATATATCATCAAAATAAATAACTATGAACCTACCAATGAATGCACACAATATATGGTTCATTAATCTCATAAAAGTACTAGGCAAATTAATAAGTCCAGAAAACATGACTAACCACTCATATAAATCATATTTAACTTTAAAAGTAGTTTTCCATTCATTACCTTCAATTATTAAAAATTGATGTTATCCATTTCTAAAATCAATTTTAAATAACAAACAAGATCCATGCAACTCATGAAGCATATCATTTAATCTAGGGACAAGATGTCTATACTTTACTGTTATGTTATTGATTGTTCTATAATCAATACACATTCACCAAGTACCATCTTTTTTAGATACTAAAAGTACATAAATAGCATATGGACTCATGCTCTATTAAATATGCCCCTTCAATATTAACTCATTTACTTCCTTCGAAGCTCCTTTGTTTTCTCATGATTACTTATATAGGTTGGCCTATTAGGAATGGTTGAACTTGGTACTAGGTCAATATAATGTATATTCCTCTTATAGGTGACAATTCACTTAGAATTTCATCGAGAAATACATCTTCAAGTTCCTTATTTTCACTCAACCTCACATTTTCACCATTATTTTGTAGTAAGGCATGTTCAATTTATTTTGTGTTCTTTAGCTTCAATTGATCTTCATACACTTTTCTAGGTGATAATAGTGCAAGCGTGTATGTTTTCTCCTCCTTTTCTAATGAATACCTATTTTTAAAACCATCATTCTTGGCTTTCTTATCAAATTATCAAGTTTTGTCTAATAATAGGTGTCCAACATACGTAGAAATATCATACAAAACCTCATCTTTATATCTCCCTACTAAAAATGAGATTAAAACCTATTTAGTCACCCTAACTTCTCCACATTCATTAAGTCATTAAAGCTTATACAATGTAGCATACTTAATGGTAGTTAAGTTCAACTATCTAACTAAAGTTGTGTTAGCAACATTATCTTATAAATAATCATATTGCATAGCTTTTTTTATGTGGCATCTATTATGAAATATATTCTTCCTTTTTGTGCAATATCTTCTCTTTAACAAGAACATTCAAAGATCTCTTTATAACCAAGGACTCACCATTAACAGCATATTCAACATCATTAGCATCTTCAAATGTTGGCATGCTTTCACATTCAGATTCATCACTAGGTGACTCTACTTCTCTATCATATCTCAAAATCATAATCCTTGTATGTGGATTCTATAATGCATAATTCCCAAGTCCTTGACCTAAAACACTTCATATCTCGTTTATGCTTCTACTAAACATTATTTCTTCCCTTTTTTTTTCCTTTATAAGGGTTCGACAACCTTAGGTATCTACTATTAGCTTTATTTGTGCATTACCCTCTCTCCTGAAGTTTGACTTCTAACCCTGAGATGATCTCAAATAACTGTATGGTCTTACACTACCTTTTCTTTTCAACTGTTTTTCTACCTTTATAGCCATGTGCACCATATCTTTAATTTCTATTTAATTGTGCAATTCAACCACTTTAGCAATATTTCTATTTAAACCATTTAAAAATCTAGTCATTTTGGCTTTCCTATCTTCAAAAATATTAGCTCTAGTCATTGCTATTTTCATTTTCTTAAAATACTCATCAACATTTTTAGAACCTGGAGAAAAAAATTGCAATCTATTATATACTTCCATATAGTAATGGTTAGAGACAAATTTCTTTCTCATGATTACTTTCATCTCCTCCCATGTATCAATGGGTCTTTCTCCATTACGCCTTTTACTTGTACCAAGTTGATCCCACTAAATAATAGCATAATTAGTGAATTTAACTACAGCTAGTTTTACCCTTTTTTACCTCTGAATATTGATGGCAATCAAAAAATATTCCATCTTTTTTTTCCAATTCAAATAAGCCTCTAGATCATTCTTTCCCTGAAATGTTGGAATTTTAAGTTTTATACTACCCAAATTATGATCTAAATCATCTTATCATTAAAATTCCTCTCTTAGCCGAAATCTACCACCAAACTCTCTCATTGGCCATGTCTTATATAAGGGATTTTGGTGTGTATGGGACTTCCTTCCATGATTTACTACAGCATCCTCCTTATCATCAAAGTTTTCAGCTACACTTTCATCTGGAGAAGAAAGTGCTTGTCTAGTAGGCCTTTTAACCTCTTTTTCTTTACTACTAGGAACATCATGTCTATTAATCGTCTCAGTGCTCAATTTATCCATCTTTCCCATCAAAGCCTCCATCATTATCTCCAACCTATCTTTTCTTTCTACATGATCCTTTTTTTTTTATCGTGTCATAGTGAATACATGTAATAAAGGTTAGTAGCAAAGAAAGATTCTCTCACACACTCCCTCACGAGTTTACACTCGATTTAATGTCATTACACTTGTGCTTCACACAATTCAATTAGGCTTTTCACTCTAATAATCTCACTATGACCTTAACCTTATTACTCCCTTACTTAGGTTCTAGGTAACTTAGCAACTTATTAAATAATCAATTAAAATAATGTAATGACTTTATAATAATAAAGACTCAAGTGTCAAGGAATATATGAAATTAATCAAAACAAAACTTGAGGATAAATTTATGAATAACAATCTAAATTCGTGCAAAATATAATGATGAAAAAAAGACATGAAATAAAAGCAATGGAGTTATATTAAGGATTCAAAGAAAACTAACTAATTCAAGAAGTCAAAATTCAACTTCAAGAATCTCAAGAAAACAATTAAAATAAAGCAAGAAAGATTTATACTAACTAAATTTTAATGAAACAAGGCAAGATAACCCAAGAAAAAAAAGAATTCAATTTGGCAATACCAAGATTTGGTACGTATCTACTCGAAAAAAATCAAGAAAATATTCAAGAAACTTTTGGATAACCCTAAAATTCAAGGGCTTGTATTCGGTTATGCCCTAACTTGTCAATTCAATCAATTCTTGCAATTCTTTCTTCTTTTTTTATCCATGTAATTCAGCAAGAACGAGATTTCTTTTTAATTTTTTTTCTCTAGGCCAAAATCAAGAAAGATAAAAGATCAAGATCAAGAACACAATTTTTCTTTGTTATATTCATCAAAATCAAGAATCTAAGTAAGATGATTTTTTTTAATACAGGGTTTGACACAAACTTTGAGATAATAAGAGAAGAATAGACTTTTATATATATATATATATATATATATAAACAATACCCTATCCAAAACTGGAAAGAAAGAAAATCAAGAAACAACACGAACTATAGATTAAAGGAATACAACCTGATAATAACACAAGTCTGATACCACCTGATGCGAACACACTCCAAGATAAGCTAAAATTAAATTTGAATGGTTTGCAATTTGACCCAACAAACCTGCCTCAAAACACCAAAGTTACATGCAATAATCACTCTCACCTTACGTCTATAAAGAGACGTGAACAAGTACTATAAAATCATTCTGAATTTGATCAATTCTTTAAAGACCCTTTTATTTCAATCAAGAATTTAGTATGAAAATCTCTTAACCACATAAAACATAACATGAATGCTGATTTCTTTATTAAAAAAAATAGTTTTACCTCAAAAAGTCTTTACAAAAGAGTTTTTATACTAAAAAGAATTATAAATATAATAATGTATTCCTAATAAATATGGATAAACCTAATAAATAATAATATTCCAACAAACCAAAATTTAAATAAAGACCCTAAATATATCTAAAATTCTAATAATAACTAAAAGATAAATAAAATAACAACCCAACTAATTTAAATATGATTAAAGTTGTTTTTGTAATCTAGTGACAAAATCAAAGGCCACCATGTAATGCATGGTTCTCTCTCGTACTAATAAATTAAAAGGTGTAACATGTATCACTAGAAATCTATAGATGTCTACTATTCAACGCAACTAGAATCGCATTAAATTTTCTTTTGTAGCTTTAGTTATGACCAAAACAATAGCTAAAGGTTAAAATTAGCATATTTGAATCTTTTTATTCCAATCTTTTTATAATGTCTGAATGCTTACCTACAAGTCATTCTTGAATATGAATTAAATTAATCAAAGCTTATACTTTAATATCTTCTTGAAGTTAGCCCATGTGTCTTGAAAAAAGTCTATTGAAAACCTATTTGAACCTCTTAGCCCTAAGTCTTGTCATTGGACCAACTAGAACCTCTAATGGGTCTCTCAGTGTTGCTTGGATCACATTAAATAGGCTTTTGCAATTGATTCTAAGATGACTCTTACAAATTTTTATTTTCTTTTTTAGTCTCAAAAAACTCTTGCAAATCTCTCACAATTGAGTCTCAAGGGACTTTCAAAAATATTTCTTCATTCTTGCATCCGAGACTCTTGCAAATCTTTCTTTACTTTTTGTCTTAAAGGACTCATAAATATTTCTTTACATTTGAATCCCAAAGGACTCTCGTAAATTTTTCCATGTGTTTTGAGTCTTAGATGACTCTCACAAATCTTTCTTTATTCTTGAGTCTCAAAGGACTTTTTCAAATCTTTCTTGCGATCGAGTCTCAAAGGAATCTCGTAAATTTTGCTTTAATTTTAAGTTTTAAAGGACTGTTGCAATCTTTATTTACTTTTTGAATCTTAAAGGACTATTGCAAACTTTTCTTTATTTTGAAGTCTCAAATGACTCATGTAAATTTTTCATCGATATTGTCTAAGAGGACTCTTGTAGATTTCTATTTATTTTTTTTAGTCTCGGATGACTATTGCAAACTTAATTCCAAAACATTACTTTTATGAATTCGAATCCCAAGTTATTCTTTCAAATTTTAATTCTTAAAAATAGTTACCTCTCGATTTGACCACCTTTCAAAAAATTTCCATGTATTTTATGTTTTCTTTACGAGCTTTCTAAACAAAATCTATTAAAAAAGCTTCTTCTTCTTTTTTTTTGTAGACTTAATATCGTAAGTATTTTAAAGAAGGGTCATAACCTAGTTTTTTGCCCCTTAAATATCCACACAAAAAATTAAAAAATGAAACAAAAATATATAAGGAATGAAATTGAGATGTATTGAGAAAAGTGTTGAAATTGGCTAAATAATTGGAAAGCTAATGACTAAATTAAGAAAAGTAGAAAAAATAAGGGATTATTTTAATGCAATAAATGAAATTGAATGAAATACTAAGAACCAAGTTGAAATTGAGAGAGAGAGAGAGAGAGAGAGAGAGAGAGAGAGAGAGAGAGAGAGAGAGAGAGAGAGAGAGAGAGAGAGAGAGAGAGAGAGAGAGGAGATTTACTCAAAATAGAAGGGAAAGAGATAGAGAATGGTGTGATAGAGAAAGAAAAGAGGAAATAATGTTTGAGAGTGTGGTAGCGATTGCTTTTCAAAGTGTTTTTCACTTGAAAATGAATCAAAATAATGTTTTTTTTATTTTTAAAAAAAATATTTTTGATATCAGCGCATCAAAATAATCTGAAAACAACAAAAAAAATATTAATTTGAAGTAAAAAAATTATTTTTAAAAAAAATACTTTTAAAACGCAAAAACAAATAGTCCCGAAGATATGGTTTGTCGTAATGTGTTGACAACAATAGGTTTATAGAGTAGAAAGAGGATAATATAAATTGGACATAATTATTATGCCAACACATAAAACCAATTTACAAGGCTTGCACTCACTCAAATATTTAACCTTCAAATCAATAGATTTTATAATCTTCAAAGCAGATGTGTCTAATAAGAAATGGATTAAGGTGAATAGCATAGGCATACATACCATTATTTTTAAATTAATAGAAGCTAAATTGTATGGGGATTTCATTGTAGCTTTACACACAGATTATTATGGATTAATACAGTAAAATTACTTTTTTACCCTTGAGTAGCTTAAATTTAAGCCTTTGATCTAGGGGTGTTTTGGTCTTTTCCTCTAACTCAGTGATCATTAAAAGATTGTTTGGGGTGTGTGTGTCTTTTTAAATTTTTTAACATAGTGAAAATACTTTTTTACCTCTAAAGTCAACAAAATTTAGAACTGTTGACCAAGGGCTTTCTTGACTTTTCACAATATTCGTAACAGTAAAAATACATTTTTTCCCCTTAAGATAAAAAAAAAAGAAGAAGAAGAAGGCTCCTGAACAAGGGTATTTCAAGTTTTTTCAATTTTCATGTACAGTAAAATAACGTTTTATCCTTAAAAAAGACTAAAAAAAGCTGTCTTTTGGGAATATTTTGGTATTTTCACTTAGGTATTTTGTGTTATTAAAAGAACCATGAGGGGTGTTTTGGTATTTTCACATTTTATTTTTATTTTTTAATCAAAAAGTTATTTGCGCGTGTTCCACACGCACCAGCGAGTGGTCGGCGTCCGTGCCATTCAAGTGGCACGTGTGACGCCGCTTGGTGGCCAAATTTGATCATTCATCGTCTCCCTGGATACATTGTCATGCCCTCTTCCACATGTTGTGGCACATGTAAGCTTATAATAGTTGGATTGCTGTGAGTGATCGATTTTTTTCTTTCTTTCTTTACTCTCTCCTGACAACTAAAGTGCACAATTATCCTCTTCTTTTGTTGTTATTCAATTTCAGTCCTCATTCTTTGAATTTCTAATTTCATTCTTATTCCTTTTATAGAAGTTTTGTTTTTTTTTCAATTTTGTCCTTCAATCATAATTTCTTATATGTTTTGTTTTTCATTTCAGTCCTCATTCTTTTAATTTCTTATTTTGTTTTTATTCCTTTTATAGTTTTAGTCCTCCTAAATCCGTCCTATTTTTTGTTGGTGTTTCATAATCCATCCTCTTTGTTTTGATTTTTTATTTTGGACTTTTTCTCTTTTATTTGAGTTTTATTTATATACAATTTAACCCTTTAATTCTAATTTGTGTATATTATTTTTTCAATTTGGTCCTTCTACTTTTGATTTCTTATTTTTTTTCCTTAGCTCTTTTTTCAAAGTTCTTATAGTTTTTAATTTTTACTCTTCAAATCAAATTTATGAGTTTTTTTAATAGTAATAATATTTTTTTAAAATTTATTATTATTATTATTATTATTATTATTATTATTATTATTATTATAGTATAGTAATAGTTTTTTTAATAGTAGTAGTAATAGTTTTTTTAATAGTAGTAGTAATTGTGGTTATAACGGTAATAATAATAATAATAATAATAATAATAATAATAATAATAATAATAATAATAAGTAGTAGTAATAGTAGTAAATAGAATAAAAATAGTGATACTATTAATTACAGTGGCGGTGATAACAATTATAACAATAATATAAACAATAATAATAATAGCAATGATAGTAACAACGATGATGATAATAATAACAATAATAATAATAATAATAATAATAATAATAGTGATCATGATAATAATACTAATAATAATTATGATATTACTTATTGATAATAGTAATAATGGTGGTAGCTATAATGATAGTGACAATATTAATAATGATAATAATAACGATGAGAATAGTAATTGTTATAATAAGAATGGTGATAATTCACTATTCGATGTTATATTTGTTGGGAATTGAGTTTCGTTGTTTTTTATTGATGGTAATTTTTATCTAATCCTGAATTACTAATTCGAAAAGTTTACACGGCTTGACAATCATTTTTATTTTTTGTTATTTTTTTTAATTTTATCGTTCAAGATTAGTTTTTAAAAATATAAAAAAATCATTCAATTTTTCTTTAAACCTATTAAATAATCAATTCATATCAAATTAACTCTTAAAAATTTATTGTTTTACTTGAATTTATAGCATTGTAAAAAAAACTTGTACTATGAATAACTAAAAACATGGTTCGGCCCACAATGAAATACGGGAAATGAACTAGTAGAAATGATAACGTGTATAGCTCAGCTACAGAACCTGAAATTCGGAGCAGCTCTTATCTACTTACACGGGTGCATGTCATAGAAGACTTCATAGTTTCAACCTGGAAAACAAATAAATTTTAGCTCGTTTGCCCTGTCCTATTGTATCAAAGATCTTCGTTGTAGCATGGTGATGTTGCCAAATTGCAACATGTTCTAAGGTTTACTTATTCACTACTGGTTCCACTAATAAGTTTTTCTTGATACAATTTATGTTAGTTTGACTTTAATTTGCAAGTGTTTTCAGAGTGGATTCTGGAACAGTTTTTACACAAATTCAATTGG
>Ga0325414_1002139_pt1 | contig 19757 bp, 15 predicted proteins | sample PopdelMetagenome_8_FD_206183 | JGI IMG/M metagenome (GOLD analysis project Ga0325414, IMG submission 206183) | Populus deltoides microbial communities from Bellville, Georgia, United States - Leaf-PdKOR-R3 | ecosystem: Host-associated > Plants > Phyllosphere > Phylloplane/Leaf | place: USA... | reverse complement strand
GGGTACATGTACAGGGACAATTAGACCACAAACTCAATAAAATATCAATTTTAAGGTCTTATTCAAACAAAACAAATGAAAAGAAAGATTACCTGTGCCTTTTGCAGCCCGTCAGAGGCTTCTACAGCAGTTTTTTGGTCCACACAGACATCAATGCCTAACCGTAAGCACCGCTTGAAATATTGCACTGCATCTTCAACTTCCCCCAGAGCAAGGTAACAACTTGGGATAAAAAAAAAAGAAGGAAAATAAGCACAGCACATACAAGCAAAACTGCATTTACAAGGAGCTGATATTCAACAAAATCAGAAGCTAATGATTGAAAAAGGGACATAGAAGCAAGAGAAGTAAAACTTTAAATCATTTATATATTCCGTGTTTACATCAACAAACAGCAAGATACTAACTCAAGCATACAATGGCAACTCAACTTCTGTGTCTAAAATGAGGAAAAAGAGCATATTAAGGCAGCAGTTACCAACTCTTAAGTACAAATAAGTTGAATAAGAAATTGAACTAGCAGTATGTGCATGAATACATAGCAATTAAATCATCAAGGCATCCAGAAAACTTATCAGAAACAAATGGTGGAGCTTACTTTGCAGCTCTGACTTGCACCCTGAGAAAATTGGGATCAATTGCAGCAGCCATCTTACAGTCTACTAGTGCGTCTCTCATTCTTCCAAGAGACATACGGGTAGCCGCACGGTTGCTATAGCACAACATCAATGCCCTGAGACAGCTTCTAGATGTCTCAGTTTTAGAAACACAATTTACACCTTTTGTGTAACAATCCTCAGCTTTAGACAAATCCCCGCTAGTATATGTTTGGTTTCCCCTAAAATAAAAGGTATGAAAAACATGAGAGCAATAAAATCTTGCAACCATACAGTATGGTTACAGAAGCAAGAGGTAGGTAGATAAACAAGAGAATGTATTCCAAATAAGATAATTTTAGAAACAAAATTGACATGAAGATGATGAGAATTTATCTTACCTTATTCGCCACTTCTCACATGCTTCTTGAGCTGCAACAGATGCAGAAACAGACCCTTGATTAATCTCCTGTCCTCTAAGCAGCTCACGGGTATCCCCAACCACATGTGAAGGACCAGATGAGCCTGCTTTCTTGCTCCGTACAGGGGACAAGGGTGAAGATGGTCCAGAAAATGGTGTAAATTGCAAAGAAGATGATGCATATGAACCTTTGGAATTTGCACTGGAATTGAAGGAATCATTATCAACTTTAGCCAGATTCTTCTTTTTGTGATGACGTTTTGGAGATGCTTGTGCAGTAGAAGAGGCAGCAAAGGTGAAGCCCGAACTCACAGCTGAAAAAAATTGTGTCCTGGTGTCACTATCTAGATTTGCACTTGAACTGGCTTCACTTTCTGCTGAAGCAACCATAACATCATTGATAGAATCTATTTCCTCATTTGCAGATTTAAAGCTTTCAGTTTCAGCCCCAGAAATAGACTCTTCCAGATAATTTTCAGCTCCAATATTTTTATCAGAACAGTATTCAGAGTTTTGCTCTTTAGTTTCTCCGTATTTCGTATCCTCTTCATTATCCATTTGCTGTGTTGCAGCAACCAGATCTTCATCTATTGCATCATTCAGAACAGCTGGTTGTGAATCAGTTGATTGATGTTGATTATCCAAAGTGAAAGATTCCGCCGATGCAACAGAAGTTTCCCTGGAATTTCGAGCATCAGACAATGTTTCCTGGTATGGTGAAATATCCATTGGTGAATAAGATTCGGAAGCCTCTGGAATTTCTTGGGAACCACCTTCCCTATCAACAAAATCTTGACCTGGCCACAGAGGGACTTTGACAGGTTGCCTCAACTTTCCCCTTTTCTTCTTCACTTTCAAGTCTTTAAACTTCGTGCTGAATTCCATTGTTGGATTTGATCCTGTGAAAATATATCCTTTGGGATTTGGTGTTTCAAATTCTACAAATGGAGACCCAGCACTGTCTTGCTTGCTTGTCAAACTAAACCAATCTGTCTTCTCAAGTCCACCAGTAGGTGGCACCCTGAACGCATTCCCACCAGCCAAGCTACTGGATGAGAAGGCATGCGATGGCCCTGCAACTCCAATTGGCTGTGCATCGACTTTTGGTTGATCTAGAGGTACTTGAAAGCCACCAACATCTGTACCCAGCATTCCCCCTTCAAAAACAAATTCCGTTGGATCACCACAATCATGGAATTTCTCATCCCCCTTATTTACAGTTGGCATGAAGATTCGTGACGAAGAAAATCTCATGTCAGTTTGACTTGAATATTCTCCCTTCACACTTCCGAGGTTCAACTTGCAACCCCTCTCACGTGAAAGTATACTCTCATTTTCTCCACCCACATAACCGCCAGTGCTTTCCCTGCTTCCAATAGCAAAGCTATCCTTCTCATTGTTTACATTATGAGTATCTACAAAGTCCTTTACGCTCAAGTTCTTGATCCGATCAGGAAGTGCATTCTCTGAAGCATCAGCAAAAATATCACTACGCTTTTCACTACTTTTTAATCCAAACTTTTTGATATCTTCAGCTCGAAAACTACCACCACCAGTAGTGGCATCCCCGGCCTCTTCAATATTCAATTTCTTCTCTAACTCATCTGATAGCACTGACCCCACATTTCTCCCAATAGAACCGCCTACATTGTCACCACTCTCAAACCTAGCATTTGCACTTAACTTAGACTCTCCATCTACAACTTTCTCCTTATCATCAATGCTCAGCTTCTGCATGCTCTCATCAACACCAAAACTCTTATTACCATCACTCGAAAAAACAAAACCACTCTTATCATTCTCATTTACATTAGTTCCACCTCCAATTCTCAAACTTTTAAAGTCCTCTATAATTCTCTTGCTGGAATCCGAATTAAAACCTACATTACTTCCACTAGCTCCAAACAAAAAAGCCTCATTACCACCACTCCCAGAATCAAACCCAGTTGAACCAGAACCACCCAGTTCAACACGACTCGTATCAGGTCGAAACGGATTGAAACCAGACCTAGCCCAGATATCTTCGTTGGCATTAAAGTTTTGGGGATTTGATTGCCTCCTAACTTTTACCAATCTTGGCCTCGAAAGACCACCTTTGGCTGACGATGATAACGATGATCGAGAGCTAAAGTTTGGATCTTGGTTACTAAATTGGGTTGAATTTGAAAACCCGGAATTTATATTACCAAAATTTGATGGATTCATGCTGGTTTCTTGTTTTGATTGGGGATTTTTTTGAAGTTAAATAAGAATAGCAATAAGAGGCAGATAGAGAATGAGAAAGCTGACCGTTGATGTTACCATTAGGGTTTGGAATCCGAGCTCCGGTGTCTAGCAACGCCGGTGACATGTCAATGCAGAAGGAGTCATTAAATCGAACGGTGGAGAATAGGGTGGTGGAAACTTGATGATCAAAGAGGTTTTGTTGTTAGTGGAGAAAATGATGGGGCTTTTTTTCACAGAAATAATTGGGCTCATTAATTAAGATGTTTTTGTAGTCATAAATATTTTGGGGGGGTTTTAATTTAGGTGGCTAAATATTAGGAAGATTAATTGTGTGTAATTTTGTGTGTGTTATATTTTATATGTATGGTGCTGGTTTAGTTAACCCTTATCCAGAGGAATTTGAATGGATTCTTTTAAGGTTTTAAGTTTTAAATTTTAAATTTTAAATTAGATTTAAAATACACTTAGTTTTTAAAATAAGGGAAAACTAATTAATATTTGTTAATTGGACTATTTCGGATTCATTTGTATTTTAATTAATCTCTTTTTTTAATGATTAAAAAATTATTACCCTTATTTTGGTCTATTGCTTTTAATTTTTTTTAATCTCGTGATTTAAATTTAAAAAACTTGTTAACCATTATATAAATTTTAACTCAAATATAATGATTTTACAGGAGATAAAGTTGTGTTTGTTTTTTTGAAAAAATTAATATATTTTAAAATTATTTTGATGTATTGATATTAAAAATAAAATTTAAAAAATAAAAAAAAAATTATTTTAATATATTTAAAAATAAAAATACAATTTAAGCCCTGAGACGAAGTTGTAAGCCTTTATCAAACAAATAGTGTTGGAAGGATGCGAATTTATTGTCCAAACAGAGACACACTTGAAGCCCTGAGAGGATCAAACATAGAAGTCATCCTTGGTGTCCCCGATGACAACCTTCGGGCCCTTGCTGACGCCTCAGCTGCTACAACCTGGATCCAAAACAACGTTGTAGCCCACTCATCCAATGTCAGGTTCCGCTACATTGCTGTTGGCAATGAAGTACACCCTGGAGATGCAAATGCACGATATGTTCTACCAGCAATGCAGAACATACATGATGCAATAGTATCTGCCAACTTACAAGGTCAAATTAAGGTTTCAACGGCGATAGACACGACTTTGTTGGGCATATCCTACCCTCCATCAAAAGGGTCGTTTAGTGACAGCGCAAATCCTTACATAAGCCCTATCATCAACATCTTAAGGACCAATGACGCACCACTTCTTGCAAATATGTATCCCTACTTCAGATATACTGACAACCCACAAAGCATTGATCTTAACTATGCCTTATTTACTTCACCAGAAGTAGTGGTGCAAGATGGTCAATATGGATATCAGAATTTGTTTGATGCATTGTTGGATGCTCTTTATGCTGCTCTTGAGAAAGCAGGTGCCGCAAATTTGAGCATTTCTGTATCCGAAAGTGGTTGGTCATCTGAAGGTGGAAATGCAGCAACAGCTGGCAACGCAGGAACTTTCTATAGGAATCTAATTAATCATGTGAAACAAGGGACTCCCAGAAGATCTGGAAAGGCTATAGAGACATACTTATTTGTAATGTTTGATGAGAATCTGAAGGCAGCAGGAATTGAACAACATTTTGGTCTGTTCCTCCCCGACAGACAGCCCAAGTACCAACTTACTTTTGGTTGATAGAAAAACTAGTGTAGCATGTTGCACCTAATTACTGTTTGAACAAGAGTGTTTGAGCTCATATACTACTTGTGATGTACTGCCAGGCTTATTCATATAATACAATAAACTTGTTTGCATTCTGCAAATTATTAATTTGATGTTCAAGCAAGTTTCTTGATCCTCTCAAGCGTATACAAACTGGAAGGTTTGCTTTAGAATAAAGGAGAAAAAGAGAAAAGGAACAGAGGAGGTGCGTTAACCATGTTTCATGACATGAGATTTTAAAATAGTGATCATGTTCAACAAGGGGTGCTTTCTGCATTGTTTTGGATCATCACTATTTTTATTTTTAAGGATGTCGTTAGTAAATTTATGAGATTTTATATAGAATAAAATATTTTCCTTTTTTAATTACTCTTGCAAGCGATTCATATTAGTAAATTCATGTGACTAGTTTTGGTAGAAAATTTATGCTGTAAACTACTTTGATGTGCACTCATTCGATCCCTATGTCCTTGAATATCTTGTCATAAATGTTCGCCGTGAGATCGCCTTGCAGTCTCTCTATATATACGCCTAGAAGCAGGGGAAGCTTTAGAATCTAACACAGAATTTATGTCGACACCGGAGAAATCTTTTAGGGTTTTCTCTTTTCTTGTCTTTCCCATGGCTTTCTTTAAAGCAGGTAGTCAAAAAACTATCATGGCTGCCATTTCCCTATCGTCTGTTGGATTCTTGATGTCTGGCCTAGAAGCTGTAACAGGTACCGTGCTCTCTCTAGCATACATACATATATATATATATACACGTTGATCTTTATACCGTACTCTCGAGCATCTGTTGATCTTTATACCCTATTGTTGTTTATTTTTCTCTTAATACTTTCTCTTGAATTTTTAATCACTGATTTCTTTCTAACATATAATCTAACTTTGTTTCCTACTCCAACCAGGTGCTCAATCTTTAGGTGCCTGCAATGGACGGTTGGGCAATGACCTACCTTCTGAACAAGAAGTCGTAGATTTTTATAAAAGCAATGGCATTGGCAGATTGAGAATCTATGATCCAAATCAAGAAACCCTCCAGGCTATTAGAGAAACAAACATCGAGCTTACCCTTGGTGTTCTAATCCAAACCTTCAAGCGCTTGCTGATGCCTCAGCTGCAAACAATTGGGTCCGGGCCAATATACTAGCCTACTCACCTGATGTCGAGTTTCGATACGTTTCAGTCGGTAATGAAGTCAAGCCTAGTGATGCTGCAGCTCAATTTGTTCTACCTGCAATGCGAAACATCTACAGTGCCATAGCATCTACTCAATTTGTCCTATCCTCCATCAGCAGGTGCATTTAGCACTAGTGCAGGCCCATACATTAACCCAATAGTCCAATTCCTAGCAACCACAGGGGCACCACTTCTTGTCAATGTGCACACCTGCTTTAGCTAGTGCTTCCTTCCCTGGGTTGAATAGTCTGATTTTGATAGAACCGGGGCTAAAATACTTTCCGCCAATATTGATAACCCACAACATATCGATCTAGGCTATGCGTTGCTTAACCCAAAAGGACCTGCTGTGCAAGATGGAGACCTGAATTACCATAATCTTTTTAATGCGTCACTGAATGCCCTCTACTCTGCACTTGAGAGAGCAGGTGGACTCAATGTGGAGATAGTTGTATCGGAGACTGGCTGGCCATCGGTGGGGAATGATGCAGATACATTTAGTCACGCAGAAGATTACTATCAGAATGTGATTAACCATATTGCAAATGGAACTCTGAAGAGGCCAGGACGGCCAATTGAAACCTATTTGTTTGCCATGTTTGATGAAAACCAGAAGGGTGGCGCTGAAACTGAGGAACATTTTGGCCTCTTCTTCCCCAATAAACAGCCCAAGTACCAACTCCAATTTTCTTAGAAGAGTTCTGAGTTTGGTTTTTTAGTTTTTAACTAACCAAAGATGTTTTTACTCCTAATTTTAGTAAAGTATGTCTATGAGATGCTTTTAATGCATTTTTAACTCCATTTTACTATTTTTGTGCACCTTGCGCCACTCCTAATTTGAGTACAGCATCATTCTTCCACTAGGTGTATGGATTATTTATTAATTTAACTAATATTGGTTATTATTTGAATAGCTAGGATTTTTCTTTTTGGGAGAACTTAGCTCTCTTGATCATGGTTTAGATTCTGACAAATTTGTTCTCTTGATTCAGATTTACTAGCTCAGAGGAGCAATAATTGTCGTGCTCATAATATTTTGATGCTCCCAGTATCATTTTCCTTCAATTTTGATGTTTTTTATTTATTTAATGTTTTTCTTTTAATAATATTGACGACCTCGTACACTTTGAAAAACACCCGCGTTAACATTCTCTATGACATTGTGGTGATAAACTACATGATTTTCATGGCTGAAAATGCAGATATTTAGATGGCATACGTACAAAATGATGTTGTAGGGATAGACAACATCCCTCCCAATTTGTAATTGCATGAAGAAGGGTGAAAACAAAATGGGAGATTTTTCTAGGAAACTAAAACTAAGCAGAACATGAAGCAAATTTAACGATCTAATGCATAGGTTTCCAGCTGCTAGATGCATAATACGGAAATTGTAAGAGCATGCAACATTGAAGCAGCTCTCTAGGGGACTATTCCCTGGACTTTTCGGTCAACAAGGCATTGTATTCCTCTCTCAGGCTGTTATATTTGTCACTCAAGCTCTTGAAAACTTCTTTTTTATCCCCTGAAGGTCCCTTCATTTTCTTCTCCAGATCAAGCTTCACTGAATCAATTTGACTCTTCAGCTCCTCAATCTTTCTGGTCTTCTCCTCGTGCTGTCTCTGCAGTGCTTGCAGCTCGGAAGAGTTTTTGCGTACATTTCCTAAAAGATTACTCTAATGTTAACAAATATTACAAATATCAATTTCCAGAAAATTTTATTAATCTACACACCTTCCTGTTAAACGTTAAAAGGCAGGCATAAAAAGGCACCTGAGAAGGAATTGTTCGAGGGGTCACTGCTGTTGTCCATGCTCTAGAACTACGCTAATTCCTGAAGGAACAAACTGAAAGAAATTTACTAGTAGAAAAATAGCGTGATATAAAATGTTTCCAAGGATTTGTCACCCTGTAAATGTTCCTTAAATTATTTCAAATTTCCCCATCATATCTTTTATATTGTTTCTTAATACATGTATATTAAGCTCTCTGCCTACAAAAATTCTGTGTGTCGACCAGGTTCCAATTATCAAGCCAGAAACTCCTCGTCGAATGTGGCTAAGTTAGATGGACATAAAAGAAAGATCTCAGCCTGACTAATGGTTTCCTCCAATTTCTTGATCTATGTACCTGTTTTTTGTGTTTAGTTCAACCCTGTTTTTCCATGGTAATGGTGCTAATTTTATCTGTCATTGCTCATAAGAAAATTTAAACGCAGTTTCTTAGAGTATTGCGATAAAAGATGAGAAATTCCTTTCGTCTCAAAAATTAAAGCAAATGGTATGATCATTACTACTAATAAGAGATCATATGAAATTGCCTGTTAATGAATGGACTGAGTGTGAGTTAAGAGAAGAAAGCTCATTGATTCTTAAGACTCGGCCCATCTAGTGACCTAACTGGGGCATGTCCCCAGCGTGTCGAGACAGGATTCTCCTGTTAGACACATAGCCCATTTATCAACCCAAAGGCCTCCATTTGGAACCATTACTCGGAAGTCATAACAAGTGTATGAACAAGAAGAAGAAGAAGAAGAATTATTTAGAGGGTGGGGGAGAAATTAAAAAGAAGGTGTTTGATCTTTGGTTTTATACGTAGAGCTTCAATATTTCAGCAAAACAGTGAAAAGCTTCTTCATTAATGTTATATAGACTGACCTTGGAGGTGTCACTGTGTTATCCAAGCAAAGAGCTGCACTCTACTTTTCTTTGTGGTGGCCCTTTTACTGTGAAATATTGTGTGATAATGAATAGAACTTCTTCTTTATATTATATACAAAGCATAACTGACCATGGAAGGTATAGCTAGCTAGGTAGAACATGGGGAAGCCGTGAGGCAAAATCCAAAAACAACGACAAGAGGGCATCTTCCTTTGATGGAAGCAGAATCCTGCCGTGGGTTCTGGTACTGATATTTGCTGGGCCATTGATGTTAAAGTCTTCTCTTCTCTCAGACTCATCACAACTCACAGGTCTCGAACAGTGTACCATCGAGAATCAGAATATAGTGCTTGTTTGGAAGGGACAGGAACATGTGTTTCCAAAACGCAAAAGAGCAACTTCATAAAGTTTTATTGTCAAGTAGCTAAACTTTGCTTCTGCTATCACAAGAGAGTTGAAGTGCTGTCAATTCATATCTACAAAGCTGTTATGAAGAAATCAGAGAATTGTCATTTATTGTTATTACATCCGTTACTCTTCTAATTTTCTAAATTACCATACCCCCAGCGCTTCGTGCTTTCAAGAGAGTATCACGTAGCTGAGTTTTATTTAATATAATTTTTTGTTTTAAAATATATTAAAATAATTTTTTTTTAATTTTTAATATTAACTTATTAAAATTGTAAAACCTGATTAAATTTAAAAAAATATATTAAAATATTAACTGGGAAATAGAATTAGTTAAATTAAATTAAAGATATAGAATTAAATGACAATGAATGAAATTAAAAGAAATAAAAAAGTATATATCACTAATTGTTAGAAAAGAACAGAATTGGGACAAAAATAAAATAACTAAACAAGTGGGGTTAATATGTAAATATTAAGAGTTTGGGCTATAAATATCCTATTTTCGGCAGCAACAAAAAAGAAAAGGAGGGGGGTATTCAAGTTTCCTACACCAAAAAAACAATTGAGAGGAAATTCAACAAATTAAAGGCCTTTGGATAAGATTTAGTTTAGGTGGTGATGGAAACAACTTCATGACAAGAATTAAAGGAGAATAAGTGAAAGAAATTAGGGATTTGAAAAGGAAAGAAGTCGATCTATAGGGGGATAGAAGGAGTGTCGAAAACATTTTTGACTGATTGAGAATCGAAGCTCACTTTATCACAATGCAAAGGGTTTTAGGCTCGATTACATAAGTTAGATTGAATACGATTAGGAATTTATGTATAAATTGCAAATTCTAAGTTAGGGTTCATGAGTAAAATTGAAGGAAATGAGAAATTGGCTTTGATTAATGTAGTTGGGATAGAAATGAATAAAAACAATTTAAAATGATGAACAATTGAAGAAAAAAATTATGGTGTTATGAAGGGTGGTGGTACCGACCAGAAAGGAAAAAAATTGGAAAATTTTCAAAACAATACACGAATGTTGTCTGGTTATAATTATTTTAGCATGTGTTGAAATGTGAAGAATAAGTTAAAAAGAAATAGAAATCTTGTGTTTAATTTGTGATGGAAAGATTAGTTATGCTTTGAATTAGAAACATTGCAAGTTTGTAGGGAATTATGGAATTTTTATTTTATGTTGAAGTGTTGTAGATGACAGAATGTAGAAAAAGTGAATGTGCTTTCGATGATAGAATTTTAGTTATTTATAGAAGTATGTGAAACAAAAAATTAAGTTGATTATTAAGATACAGAGTTAATGATATTATAAGTTACATAGAAAAGAAAACAAATAAAAATATTTCATTGTATGTCAAAAAAAAAATTAAAAAATTATACATCTTCATTGCTAACTTCCAGATGGGTTTAGGACTCGAAAGTGATAAAAATTAAAATAAGTTTATTCATAAAAGTTGAAGTTATGGACGTTAGCTTTCCAACAAAACTGAGGGAGGGTTTGATAAAAAAATTTTAGATAGTTTTTAGATATTGCAATAACAAGCATTTTTTGATGTGTTAATGGCAAAACCAGATTTTCTTCCTTTAAGTAAAGTCATAGCTTTGTATCTTAGATTTTGTAATAAACAAACCACACACAAAACTAAATTTTATAACTTCATATATGGTTAAAATATTGACAGTTGTTTTTTAGCGATTAAATTAAGTTAAGTTGACTAGAAGTAGCTAAATTTAAAATTTGTTTAGGATTTCTTTTAATGTAAGATTTAATAATGAAAATTATAAGAAAGAAATTGTAAATATAAGTTAAATAGTTAGTGATGATTAGCTTAAAGATATGGAATCGCACTAAGTCATTTTAAGTCAAGAATAAAATGATTATCTAAGAAGTTAAGTTTTAAAATGTATTAAGAATAAAATAGCAAATGACATTGTTCCTGCTAGTATAAGAGAGGCCATAAGACCCACCCAACAGCGGAGGGCCATTTCACGTGTTCAAATATTAGGTAAATGCTTAACACTTTAAAACTAAAGTATTATTTAATTAAAAATATAATTTTTCTTAAATGTATCTTAAGATCATTGATAAATGTTAAGTCGTTGGAGAAACTAGTTATCATAATAATAAGATTAGTGTCTGATTAATAGGAAATTGAAGAAATTAGTTACCCTAATAAATGGAACTAGTGCCCTGCTTAATGGATAATTGAAGAAACTAGTTACCTTAGTTAATGGAATAAACTAGTTCTTGGGTTCATAGGACTAGTACTTTGGTTAATGGGTGATTGGAAAAATTCATTAATTTAGTAATTGAACGAATATCTAGCTTGGGTTAAAGAGGACATTTGTATACCCTTAAACCACACTCAACTTGCATAGTTGGGCATACAAATGTAATAATAAATATTCATTATGCATAAATTGATTGTATTGAGTGTTATATAAATTTTTAGGTACCTCACTGTATCGTGCCGAGTAGAAGATCTTGTACTTGCAGGGTTTTTTTTTATATATAATCAAATGCATATTTTGCCATGTAATGTGATTTTGTATCAAAGAAAAAGTATTTGAATATAAATTAAGTATAAATGATATATCTAAATTAGCTTCTTTTCAAAACACATGACTGTAATTATATGAATTTATTTTTTAGATTTATTTTGCTTTAAAAAAATAATATATGTCTTGAATCATGTCATAATTAGATTAATAATCTCATTATTTGTAATATTTATTGAATAATTTAATAATTGATTGATTTGACTAATGTTGAAGAAGAAGAAGTTTGTTCTCATGTTGGGTTTATTATAAACAAGAAAGTCCTGAATGATAGAAAAATATTAAAAATTTTATTTACAAGTTGTAAAAATTAAAATTCGATAACTTGGTATTAAAAAATTAGAAAAACTCTATCAAAATTATAGTGGAAATAAATTTTAAAAAAAGAATTACATGCTTTCAACGATAATACAATATGTATACCTGGAATACTATGTAAGATAAAAATTGAGGTTATTATAAAAATCATCAGAAAATACTAAAAAAACATTAATTTAGTATTTTTTTTAGTAAAAAATACTTTTAAAAAACATATAAAAACAGAAAAAATAAATTATGTTGTTTGCAACTTTAATTATTGTTTATAGATGAATTCATGGAGAGACACCTTCAACTAAATTTAGAAATAGTCTTTAAAAAAAAACTTATTACGATGTAATCTATACCTTATTCGAGTGAACATATAACAAGTGGTTTAAACTTTTTCAAACAAGGGTTACAAAGTTCATGTTTAATTTATTCCAAAACAAAAAACAGAGAGAGTTTGTGTTCAATTTTTTAATAGCTTGTTAATATATATAAATTCCATGAATTAATTTACTAATTTTTTTTAAAATATATAGTCTAGTAAGTCAATTTAGTGACTCGTTAATTCAAAATCTAACTCAAATTGAAATTATCAAACATGATTGATCATTGATTTAGTGGGAAGTGGATTAACTCGCAGATCAGTCAACATAGTTAAAATTTTGTTTGATTTAAAAAAAAAATCTGCAAAAATAAGAAATTGTTTTCTTGATTTCTTTCGAAGAACAAGGTGTTCTCAAGTCATTCCACGCATCAACCAGAACTAAGTATATTTCCAAGTAATTTTAAAAATGTGCTCCCTGCATCGTTCTAATATATTTATAATAATTTAATAAATTCTCAATAATAAAAATGTGTGTAATTATAAAAAAAATAAAAAGAATTGAGGAAGGTTATTTATTTCTCAACAGGGCTCGGTTGAATTCGGCCCATGGTGCGGAATAATGATAGATGATGGACCTGTTGTTTGGAAGAGTATGGGCTTGTCTTTAAGAAAGATAATCTGCACTGCAACTATATTTAGAATCGGTTGGGCCTTTATGTGGCTGGTATCTTCTGTTATTATGTTTTTTATTGTAAATATATTAAAATAATATTTTTTAATTTTTATAATTTATTTATAATATCAGAATTCAAAAAATATATATATATAAAAATAACTTGAAAAAAAAATAATTTTTTTTATAAAATTGCTTTGGAAACGTGAAAACAAACTGTCAGAACCTAAAACTAGACCGCCCATCACTGAAATTTTGGTTTTGATGCCAAATTTCAACCCGCCTTTTCACGATTTGATTGGACACGCACTTATTAGTGCTGCCGTCAGGTGGGCTCATCACTGCCTAGTTTGGATCTGACCCACCCTCCCGTTGGAACTTTTCTTTTTTTCCATTTGTACAGTGCTTTAAATAATCATCTCTTCAAACGATGTAGTCATTTTCCCTGAAACCCAAAAAATATACAGAGACTCGTTTGAAGACTCCTTGACTCTTACCAGTCCTTCTATTCTAGTTGATGTTAAGAGGGTATCATCCAGCAATGTTTAGTGACATTTTTCTTGTTTTTGGAGATGAGGGACGTGTCATTAGATGATTCAGTTTCTTAAACGTGTGGAGAAGGTTTTCAAAGTAGATAGAGCGACGGCTCTTCTTTTCTTTCATGGCAATGAAAGGCGGGTGACCATGCAGCCAAGACGAAAACAAGGTTAGCAAGATAACCTGAACGGTTGGAAGATCCCTGTAAATTAACCTCATTGACAATCAAAAACAAAACCTGATATTTTAATGGAGTGATGTAATTGTACCAGAAGTGGGCAACTAAATTATACAGAAAGGACGTGTTAACATCAGAAACACACACAGGAAAGGACAGTCAAAGCCATCTGAAGAGTAAAGGACAAGATATCTGTATAAATCATGAAATTGATACCAACCAGTCAACTACGGTGGTCCATAGTCTTCTCTGTGCACGTTGGAGAAAAAAAACTAGTTCTAACATAATCCAAATATGATCTTACGAGGGGAAAAGACTTGGGGCTAGCCTGACGGAGACAATTAAAATCATGGAAAATTAATTAGCTTGATACCTTGCTCGCAAAGCTAAACTAATTGCAAATTCTCAGCTTAAATGATTGTGCTCAAAGCAGCCACCATGGTCAACCTTGAACCGTGGATGCATCGTAAACGATAAGGAACTCGTGTCAATGATACACAACCCCTCGGGCCGCGATTGTCACTATTTCTGGCATCCTCTACATGCATCATTTATCACATATTCGGGTAGATTTTTCATGAGGGGACAATGCTGGGACTTTGATGGAACTAAAAAATGTGGAGTTGTGAGGAAAAAATCTGATGACAAGTGAGAGCCAGGAGCACATGCAGAAATACTGTATTCTACGTAACATTACCAGAGCAGTACGGATCTAATATTAATAAACCATGAGAAATAAAAACAAACACTTTCGACAAAGCTGATAAGGAAATGAGCGGGATACCCTGAGGCATCTTTATACATTGTCAGCACCCATGTGACGAGTAGCCTATCCCCACATGCGGACCTAAAGAAATAAAATGAGACAAAAAAATGTCCCCTGAAAGCGTGCCTTGATATTCTGAATGACGAGACCAAATTCCAAAATCACATTTTTCAAGCTTTGTTTTTACTTTGATGATTCCAACGCGGATGAAAGTTCTAAACTTCGATTAACAAGAGCCAAGTAGCAAACATTATTAGGATATCCTACTCAACTTGGACGCATGGTAGCTGAGCATTGAATTCTAATCTTCTTGGCACCGATTAAAAGCATGCTTGGTGTTCAACAATCACAAGACAAGGATGGCAAACGATTGTAAACATGTATAATTGTCATTGTAACAAAGAGGCGTGATATTTAAAGTCCAGCTATATAGTCTGTGGTCCTGCACACGACCTACAAAAGGGCAAGTAGCAAAAAAGAGAAAACCCTACTAAAACTAGTTTGTCTGTCCACTACGTATGTAATATGCAGTTGCTGTTAGTAGTATCGTATTGGTGACAAGGATGGCTATCTAGCTGAGGTAATCTCTGCGATTCTACCATTAAGTGCAGGTATCATATAGGCTATACATCTACAGTTCCTTCTATGTGCTTCTCTATTTTTCTGCATGGACAAACAAACAACTCAGCATCATAAAGAAATCATTTGAACAGAAGATAACCACAGAACTCAAATGGAGGAATAGTGTCTTACCCTAGTAAAGTTGGTCTCTTTGGCCACACTAACCTTTATTACCTACAAAACATTAGCTACATATCCAAAATAAAACCAATCAGAAAAAAGGCTGTCCGTTAGAAATAACATTCGCTTGCAATTGAGTCAAATTATAGGCAAGCAGATAGCACCTTGGCATTGGAACTCAATGAGAAGCCTCGTCACTAGTAGAAGTGGTGGGCACTGATGCATCATTTTCAGACCATGAAGAGACAGATAACTCGTTGCTTTCTTTAGCTTTGGCATAAGGGAACAAGTCAGAGTGCTGATTCTCAGATGATTTTGTGAGGTTATCAGGCTCCACGTTGCTTCCATGGCTACAGAATACAAACCAGAAAATGAGGAAACACAACAAGAAGTGAAAGGGGGGAATTAAGATCTAAAGAAGTTTGATACAAAAAAGAACAATCAAAGGTGGCATTTTGATATAAAAGACAACCTTCCTGAGTCTGCAATTCGATGCATTTCAGTGAAGCTCTCCACCTTGCAATTAACATTGTCATTGTTCTGAATGTAAGCTGCGTTCACTTCATCCTGAAGATTCTGTTCAATGGCAGCAATATAAGTAGATTCAGTGGCACCTGATAACCATTTGTCTGCCAAAAGAAAGTTACGTTAGTAGTGGGAAAGCTTCTCCATCATTGACATAATATGTTTCAAATGCTAACCAACCTTCTAATGTGATCTCGTTCTTGCCATTGGAGCTAAGAATGTCAGTTTGATAGATGGGAGAATGATGAGTGTGCAGGGAAACAGGAGCACCAACAGACAGACTACGCTGGTGACGATGTACATAATCTCCCCTCAAGTCTGGAAGTTGCAGATTAATTAACCTTCTTCCCTGGAGTTCAATAGCTTGCTGCAGCTCTGCCTGCTCCTCCAATTTCCTTCTCAGCATATTTTCAGGTGTATTGTAAAGCATTCTTGCTCCTGTAGAAGGAAGTGAGATTATATAAAGATAATTAAAGAAACACGTATGATTTAAAAGTGGAAAAAAAAAATCCAAAACAAATAAATATTTTCAAAAAACATCGAAAGTTTATGCTTGTTTGTTTATTTTTTACTCACCAAGGTGAAGATCACGTAGCTCTCTAGGATCAAAACCTGAAGGGCTTGAAGTAGGTGAAAAATTCCCCCTCTCAAGTAACTGTTGCATCCTGTTGTTGTTTCATTGGCAAGTAAACCATAAATGCCAGGCATAAGACACAAAAGGAAACAGCAACGGAGAAAACGATACCATACTTGTTTGCTACTTTTCCTTTCTCTTTGTATGGCTTGACAAGCACACGTGACTCGCAGATATAATGAGGATTTCCCTTTGCCAATATTTCCTTCACAGTCTCTGGGTGGACAAATGTAACAAATCCAAACATCCGCTTCTGCTGGTATGGAATCCTAACATCTTGAACTGGTCCAAAAGAACTACAAAAATAAAGAAATCATTGTAAATACAATACTCAACAGTGACCTCAGCAACCAAGAAATAAAGCAAGATATATCACAAATTTTTGCCTCTTCCAAAATCATGTTTCAAAAATTTCTAAAGAAGAGAGCTCTATATCAGACTAAATACAACTAGCAATCACTATTTTCATTCTTTGATTTATCAAGATGAGTCAAGAGACTCGGAATTCTAGATCATATCCCTTCCAACTCCGAACAAGACTCCAAACACACTGGCATACGGTCTTCAAACTCTCACCTCCACAGCTTAGCAATATATTTTCCCTTCCTTCTTCAAATAGACAAACAGCTTTTCATTTGTTTGTTTTTTTCAGATGGGCATGAATATCAGATGCTCGTCTATCTTTAGCCAGAAATGGTAGAAATATATTATTGTTTTCTTTACTCATCTATTGTTTCCTTCCAACTCCAGAGCAGGACTCAAAACACACACTGGCATACAGTCTTCAAGCAATATATTATTGTTTACTCCCTATCATCAGTCAGAGGAATGCACCGATCACAAAAGCCGTCCCTTGAACCAAGAAAAAATTTGTGACAATTGGCAACGTAAAGTTTACCAGTATTCTTAACTTTTAACAATAGAAATTTCCACCATGTACAATTCACAAATTATACTTAAGTTTCGTTGGCATAAACATGTTTTCATCTTTTTGCAGGCAATCTAATCAGTTCCTAGCACTTAACCTCTAGGCACTACTTGTAGAAGTAAACAACAATAATAACCAAGCTGGATTCTTTGAGAAGGGCAAGTGAAAAGTGGTAATTTACCAGAAATAATTCGAAACATCTTCATCTTTGAAAGAGCTGTCAGCCGGGAATGTCAAGTATATCTGCTTGGATGCTGAATTTGCCTTTTCAGCCATTCCCATTGCAAAAAAGCCATTCCTTCCACCACGGAGCCGACTGAAATTGTAAAATTCGTCACCCATCATAGCTGCTGCTGCCCCCAATCTGCAAGTACCAAACATCCACAAATCGCACCATTACCCAATCCCGAAGTAAAACTCCAATAACGAGTCAAATTCATAAGAAAAAAGTGTTTCTTGTTAAACGGAGAACATATGCATAATGAGTTCCATCAAATCATCCAATTAGACGAGAACAGCATCCAGACAAGAAAAAGAAAACCAAAACTAGCTCAATTAAAAAGATGAATTTCTCTCTAATCTTTTTGCTATCTATATATCCTCACTATGACTATTTTTTCTCTACCTCCCTCAAAAAAAGACTCTTTCTTTCTTTGACCAGCCAAAAAATAACAATAAAAGCAAACTGAAAGATGGAAACACTTAACCTATCGCGTACCCTTGGTCTCATCTTGTATGTAAATAAGGGATTGCTCAGTTGAGCAATAATGTCCCGAGATTAACAGGTAAACCAAATTAAGACCAAAATTCCACCAGTAGAACTGATTGAAATTGAAAATCTGACACGTTATACGAGGATACGGCATGCTAAAAGCAAAATTAGTAATCTTGAATATACCTATCGGTTTTATTCTGTTGCTGCAACAGAAAATTCATGTACTTGTTATAAGCCATCCTTTGCTGCTGCTGTTGCTGTGCAGCCTTCATTCTCATCAACTCCTCTTGCTGCTGCAAATAAAGTTCCTCCATTTCCCTTGGTGAACCCACAAGAACACCACCACCATTAACCTCAGCCGTATTTTCACCACCATGAACAAACTTGCAACTTTCTCCATTCTTGCAAAACCCTCTAGCAAAATACAGACAAGGCTTATACCCAAGACCAAACCCCCCATCTTCAGCACCAAAACACGCATCACTCTCCGAAAATCTCCTTCTATGCAAATGGCTATCTCCATTATCAACCGGATAACCACCCAATTGAACCCTTTGGTCCATAAAGCCCTCATTTTTTGAAGAGGAGTCATCAAGAAACGAAAGATAATCATCTAATTGATACTCATCAGGGAAGTCAACACTATTATTACTGCAATCACCACCGTCATTACCACCATTCCTCGAGAATGGTGGCACTAAAACAGACCCGGAACGTATATTATCATAGGACAAAAAAGGACTGGACTTTGGGCTAATTGAAGTGTTACTGTTACTGTTATTTGGCAACCCATGAGCAGGCCAGGGATTTGGAGGCGGGTTTTTTCCAAAATCAATGAAAGAATCATTATTTGTGACTCTTGGAGACGATTGTGAAAAGGGGTTAGTGTTATTACAAGGCCTTGCTATGGGATTGAGAGGCAACGGAGAAGATGGTGTAGAAGGTGTAGAAAACGTGTTTGTGGAGAGTCCAAAGTGGATTTTGGCCTTAAAGACTACATTTTGCAAAAGGGTTTCAGGGCCAAAGGCTAAACGTAACAAATCTTTTTCAGAAGGGACTTGTATGAGAATAAAACCCATAATTCTAGCAGCGTTTTCTGGATCTAAACTCTTGAGTTTAGTTAGCAGTATGTTGGTTATCTCATGAGTATCCATGGTGGTTTTTTTAGGGTTTTTTTTCTGGTTGGTGGTGGTTTACAATTACTTCAAGAAAGACATAAAAGCAGAGGGACGTGTGTGTGGAAGTTTTGGTTTATGAGGTTTTTGTGTTTTTTTATTTTTTTGTTTTATTTGTTCTCTGTTTGTTTAAATAGCCCAGAGAATAAAACAGGGAGATCTTGAGATAGGGTTTTGAAGTGAAAGAAGCGGGCTTGGACTTGGAGAGTGAAAATCTCTCTCTTTTTCCTGTATTATTTATATTCTGTAAAGATCTCTTTCTTATTTTGAGTCCTTCTATCTATGCTTCTCTATTATTGTCGTTCTTAGATTAGGGAATCAGCCTTATCGGGACCACGTGCTAGGATAAAAATATTGGAACCCTAATCATTATATTATACAGTATACTATGCAGCCAGAATAATAATATTATTTTTCTTTTTTCTTTTTATTACTGTGCATTTGTCTAGATTTATTATTG